>ENA-UOOI01002515-UOOI01002515.1-fermentation-metagenome-genome-assembly--contig:-NODE-2515-length-15703-cov-4.094581_pt1 | contig 15703 bp, 13 predicted proteins | sample MGYA00245779_ERZ724027 | MGnify/ENA primary metagenome ERZ724027 (study PRJEB28704, sample SAMN03018318) | fermentation metagenome | biome: anthropogenic terrestrial biome; feature: soil; material...
ACCCTCGCGCCGCTATTAACGACCTACTCCCTTTCCAGGGGAGCCCCTTCAGCCAGCTTGGGTACTTCTCCACTTGCCTGAATTATATACATTCATTCAATTCGTATCCACTATATGATATCCAACGCTTACACTTGACCATTGAAAACCATATCGTGAAAACGGAGAGGGTGGGATTCGAACCCACGCGCCCTTTCGGACAAACGGTTTTCAAGACCGCCTCGTTATGACCGCTTCGATACCTCTCCATATGCAATTCACCCTCATGAACCTACATGTTTTCCTATAAGAATCACTGAATCGCGCATTGGATATCATATCATCAGCAGTGTAAAATGTCAATAACTTTTTTTCTGTTTTTTAACATTTTTCCAATTGTTGGGCAAAAATCTCTGCTATTTCGAGATCTTCCGCTGTTGTGATCTTAATGTTTTTGTAATTCCCTTCATATGTGAAGACCGGATAATTATCCATCTTCTCCACTACGGTTGCATCATCTGTAATTCCAGTCTTATCTTGTGTCTGCAGCCTGTCATAAGCACTGCGGATCACCTCATAGCGAAATATCTGAGGCGTCTGTACAATCCAGACCTCATCACGATTCGGCGTTTCCCTCACCAGACCATTGCGGTCTGTCAGTTTGATTGTATCTTTCGATGGAACAGCGGCCACACATGCTCCGGTACTTATCACCTTTTCATAGCCTCGCAAAAGAATCTCCTCTGTCAGGAATGGGCGAGCCCCATCATGAATAAACACATAATCCGGTTCATTGCAAAGCTTGAGCCCTTCATAAACAGAATCATATCTTTCGGAACCACCTGCTATGATATGTGTCACCTTTGTAAAACCACATTGTGCTGAAAAATGTTTTTCGCAGTAAGGGAGCATTTCCTGCGCCGTCACCAAAATCACCTCATTGATCAGAACGCAATTCTGGAAACATTCCAGTGAATAGTATAACACAGGTTTGTCCAGAATATTCATAAACTGTTTGGGGATTTTGCTTTCCATACGGGTCCCCTTTCCCGCAGCGAGAAGTATCGCCGTACATTTATCCCTTTTCATGCAAATTCTCTACCCCTCTTTTCAGATACTCTTCGACGACCGCAGTTCCAACATGCCTTTTGTTTTCATGATGGCTGCCTCCCTTTATCATGTGCGCCAAAGCTTTTCAGCGCTCACCGAGTTTTAAGTTCGGCACGGCATTTAGATCAAGATCGCTTCTCGTCCCTTTTTGATATTCATAATATGCTGCAACTCCAATCATAGCCGCATTGTCGGTACAAAATATTGGTGACGGATGATAAAACGTAATAGTTTCACGCTGACATGCCTCTTTCATGGCCGCTCTCAGATGTCGGTTCGAGGCTACTCCCCCTGCAATAGCGAGCTTATCAACATGAAAGTCTCTCGCACCGCGGATTGCAGTGTCCACCAGCACATCTGTCACTGCTTTCTGAAAAGAAGCTGCGACATCCGCTCTGTTTACCGGCTCATCTTTCATCTTACACTGATTCAGGTAATTCAAGACTGCCGATTTCAAACCACTAAAACTGAAATCATAAGGAGCCCCCTCTACCTTTGCCCGTGGAAATGCAATTGCATCCGGATTTCCCTCCTCTGACAGCTTATCTATCTTCGGACCGCCGGGATATCCTAGTCCTATCGCTCTGGCCACTTTGTCGAATGCTTCTCCTGCTGCATCGTCTCGTGTTCTTCCAAGGATTTCAAATTCACCATAGTCTTTGACAATCACCAGATGGGTATGCCCTCCAGATATGATTTCACACATAAAAGGTGGCTCTAGTTCGGGATATTCAATATAATTGGCGCTGACATGCCCTTCTATATGATGCACACCGATCAACGGCAGATGTTTTGCATAGGCAATCGCCTTAGCCTCAGACACCCCGACCAGCAATGCTCCGACAAGTCCCGGTCCGTAAGTTACGCCGATCGCATCAATATCATCCAACGTGACATTTGCATCGGAAAGTGCCTGTTTTATGACCTGATTAATCCTTTCAATATGCTTTCTGGAAGCAATCTCCGGTACAACGCCCCCATATAACGTATGCAGTTCTATCTGAGATGAAATCACATTCGACAATATGATTCTTCCATTTTTCACGACAGAAGCTGCCGTTTCGTCACAAGAACTCTCTATTCCCAGTATCAAGATATCTTTTTCACTCATTTTCAATTTTGCCCTCTTCAAATAACAACTCCACGGATCTGCCATCTTTTGCTGTATATGTCTCCGGAAAGATTTCACGTGCGCTGTCCAGATATTGATCTGGATGGGCAAGTGAGGGGCTATAGTGAGTCAGCCACATCTGACGGACGTCGGCTTCTTTTGCAAGGCTTGCAGCCTCCCTGAAAGTCATGTGCTTATATTCTTTCGCCTTGACATCTTTATCTGGCTCTCCATACATTCCCTCACAGATAAACAAATCTGAACCGGCAGCATGTTCCGAAATAACGGGAACTGGTCTGGTATCTGTACAGTAAGTTACTTTGATCCCTTTTCTTACGTCACCAAGTACCATATCGGGTGTGTAAGTCAGACCGTCACTCTCTATCGTCTCTCCCTTTTGAAGACAATTCCAGTACTTCACAGGTATATTCTGAGCCTGTGCCCTCTTTACATCGAACTTTCCGCTGCGTGGAATCTCAATCGTATAACCGTAACATATAACACTGTGGTTCACCCGATAAGCTGTGATATGGTATCCATCAATCTCGAACTTTTGCTCACGCTCTGCAATCTCGATACATCGAATCGGAAATGGCAGTTCCGGACAAATGACACGAAGTGCTGACACAACTCTGTTGAGTCCCTTTGGTCCAATCAGTGTCAGAGTTTCCGTCCTTTCGGCATTTCCCATCGTCAGCAGAAGTCCCGGCAGGCCACTGATATGATCCGCATGGTAGTGGGTAAAACATATCACATCAATCGGTTTGAATGTCCATCCTTTTTCTTTAATTGCTATCTGCGTTCCCTCGCCGCAGTCAATCAGTAAATTACTTCCATTATATCTGGTCATCAGAGAGGTCAGCCATCTGTTTGGCAGGGGCATCATCCCTCCGGTTCCCAATAAACATACATCTAACATCAATACTCCTTACTCAATCTTCTGTTCTATCTGATTACGTATTTCCTGCATTCTGTAATCCAGACTGCTTGTAATTTCGGCACAGTTTTTTAGTTCCCTGGAAATACTGTCATAATTCTCGACATCTTTCTTATATGCAAGTTTATGTTCAAGGCTTGCCCAGAAATCCATTGCAATTGTCCGAAACTGAACTTCTACCTTCATCATCTTTTTCCCTTCTGTAAAGAATACGGGCACTTCCAAAATCAAGTGCAGACTGCGATATCCATTTGGTTTGGGATTTTGGATATAGTCCTTTCTCTTAATAATGCGGATATCATCCTGCTTTTCAATCATTTGGGCCACATTATAGATATCCTCCGGAAAAGAGCAGATCACACGGATTCCGGCTATATCTGTAAGGTTTTCCTCTATATTCTCCAAGGTCAGTTCCAACCCTTTTCGTTTCATCTTTTCTACAATTGCAAAAGGCGTCTTTATACGGCTCTTAATTGTCTCTATTGGATTTCTCTGGAAGTTATTTTTAAATTCTTCATTTAAGACCCGGATCTTTGTCTCCACTTCCATAGATGCACAGTGATATTGTAACATCATCTTACGAAATGGTTCCATCTTCTCCATGATTTTTTCAGGGTTCTCTGCCTTCAGCACTTCATTAATCGTTTCTTCTGAACTCATGTATTAGCTCTTCCTCTCTCGGGTTCACGATCTGCATATATATTTCTCTGCAGTTTTTACTTTATCTTATCCGGCCTGGCAATGCAAGTCTTTTTATAATGCATTATAAAAAAGAATGCCCGGTTTTAAGAGAGCATCCTTTTTTTGTCATTATAAAATTTACAAAATCGAAGCGACGGGATTCGAACCCACGACCTCTGCGTCCCGAACGCAGCGCTCTACCAAGCTGAGCCACGCTTCGACATTGCGATGCGAATTCGCATCAGCAATATGTATTATATAAAATAATATAGAAAATGTCAACAACTTTTTAGTTCAGTCTGTAAACATCCGCATGCCGAACTCCAAATGCAAGCGCATCTGCATGACTTCCCGTAAAGATATCCACATGGCCATACTGTGTTCCGCGGTCTTCTACGGTGTAGACATGACCATTGATTGACAGTTTTGTCCCAAATGGAAGTCCCGCCATGGCAATCGTTCTTCCGGCCGTCGGAGTTGTTCCGCTGGCTGTCGCACCGCCTGCCCATTTCCCGGTACAGATCTCACAATTACAGTAAGAAGTGAGCTTGAAGTTTCCAAGATAGGTCCCCTGTCCGTCAGACTGACTCGGAGCAGTCGGGTTTACCTTTTGACTTTTTCCGGTACTGGCATTGTTATTCGCCCCATTGTCCGAACCAGAAGGACGCTGTACAACAGATGATCCGGCATTGACAGGTGTGTTTTTCTTCGCCTGCGAAGAAACCGCCTGTTTCTTCTGTGTCTCTCTGGCCGCTTGTGTCTCCAGGGCTGCCTGTGCTGCTGCCGCCTCACGCTGCTGGCGTTCTACTTCTTCATTCTTTGCCTGTACCATCAACTGTGTAAGCGTATCTTCCTGGGAATTGATTCTCGAAAGAAGATCCCCTTCCTCGGAATGTGACTGATCCAAATCTTCGTTATAGGTTCTTACCTGTTGGTATGTAGCTTTGTAGAGTTCCTGGACTTGTTCTTGTTTTCGGGAACTCTGCTCCTGAAGAGCTGCAATTTTCTTTTGCTCGTCAAGAACTTTATTTTCTTTTTCCTGCACCTCTTCCTTAGCTGCCTGATAGTCATCCAGCATTTTTCTATCATATTTGCTGATCTCAGCCATGTTTTGTGCACGACTTATGAAATCTCCAAAATTATCGGATGAAAAAAGCATCTCTAGGTAACCGGAATTGGAATTCTCATACATGTACTGAATACGAAGTTTCATATCCTCATACTGCTTTGCTTCCTGATCCTTGGCACTTTCCAGTTCCGTCTGAACCTGTTCCAGTTCTTTTTCTTTGCTTTCAGATTGTGTCTTCAGCTCTTCCAGACTCTTTTGTAAATCTGTAAGCTGCCCACTCAGATCTGACATATAGGATTCAGACTGATCTTTCTTTGATTTAAGACCTGCGATTTTGTTTCTGGTATCTTCAAGCGTAGACTCCATCGTCTTCTTCTGTGCCTGAATATCGGATATTCTTTCCTGTGTTGTTGCCGCATAAGACGGCACAGCTGAAAACGTTAAAGACAAAGCCACAAGCATCAAACCTAATCGTTTCTTATCTCTCATCTTTACACCTCGTAGTCCCCTTGAACATGTTTTTCTTCCCCATAGGAGCAGATTATACCACAAGTTTGTAAAAAATGAAAGCTTTATTTAATTTTTCTTAACATTGCTGTAACATCAGTGTCATTTTTTGCGCCATGCCGACAAGTATTTATTCTTTACGACATCATTTTGCAATTTCCCCCATCCGAGTGGATACTGATCCACACACATTAACTTCCATCCTTTTTTCAGAGAGCAGGCCTCTTCCGGTACCTGAATCGTCTCACCCTTGAGGTATCGAAGTACTCGTTCATCATTCCTTTGAAGACATATAGACTCACCGCAAAGTTCAGGTGTAAGAGACATCGCAAATGCCTGCGAAGGCTCAAAGCGATTCTTCTTAAATTCGCCGAGCATCAGACCATACCGCAGGAAATGCAGGCTGCCGCTTGCATCCGGGAGTTTTGGAATAAGATAAGCTCTGCCGCCTCTTGATTCTACATGGTCCGACTCAAGGCAGATCTTTGCGTCGCTGATCCTAGTCTCACGCAGAAATTCTCCCAGCAACCGTCTCTCTTCTTTGCTAAGACCTCTTGAGGGCGACAGTGCCTTTTTCCTGCTTCTCTTTTCAAAAGTCTTCTCCTGTAACTGCTGCCCTTTCTTTCTAAGAAGTGCCAGAAAATGTCCCTCGCCTTCCATGTGGTGAGGCCAAATATGGACACACTTTTTCAGTTCTTCGTTTCCGTCTCCCCAGTCGGGCACCCCCGGACGAAAGCCTTCGTATGAAGCAATATCCGCAAGTTCCATCTCTGGATACTTCCAAAGCAGCCAGGAGATTGTCCCTTCGTTCTCCTCCGGGGAAAATGTACAAGTAGAATACAACATCATGCCCCCGGGCTTTAGCATCTTAACTGCATTTGAGACTATGTCTTTTTGAATTTTTGCAAAATACCAGGGTCTTTGTTCATCCCATGTTTTTGCAACATCGCAAGCTTTTCGAAACATCCCCTCACCAGAGCAGGGGGCATCCACCAAAACCTTATCAAACCACCCCTCAAAAACCTCCGAAAGTTTTCCCGGTATTTCATTTGTCACAAAGATATTACCCGCACCGAACACTTCGAGATTATAGAGAAGTGCCTTGGCCCTGGAAGCACTGATGTCATTCGCAACGAGAATTCCTGTGTCATATAGCCTCGCCGCCAGATGCGTTGATTTTCCTCCCGGTGCCGCACAAAGATCAAGGACTTTATCTCCTTTTTCAATTGGCAGCCGGCTGGCAGGAGTCATTGCAGAAGGCTCCTGAAGATAATAGAGTCCTGCAGTATAATAAGGATCTGATGCAGGATGCACATCTCCCTCATAGTAAAATCCATCCTTCACCCATGGGATCGGCTTTACTGAGAATGGAGAAATCTCTTCAAATCTTTGAGGCGTTATTTTCATGGTATTCACCCGAAGTCCATGAAGACGCGGCTTTCCATAACTGGCAAGGAAATCCTGATATTCACCTTTAAGCATATGTTTCATGCGATCTAAGAACGGTCCCGGTAAATCTGTCATAATTATATGTTCCTTTCTTTTCACCTACCCGTGAATTGCTCCGCACTTTTGTGCTTCTGGTATCGACAGATTATACCATACAGAAGACAGATTGTGAACATACCACAGTCGATCAAAGCACGAAAACCAGCGGAAGCCAGGTCTTTTTCCCGGACTTCCGCCGCTTTTTACAGCCGTTATTAAAGCATCTTTAAACAAGTGCATCTTCTGTTACATGCTCTTCTGCCATATGATCATCTTTGATCTGGTCATACTTTTCCAGAACAATATTCTGAATCAATTCTCTAGTTGCCGAATTGATCGGATGAGCAATGTCACGATATTCACCATCTGCCGCCTTACGGCTTGGCATAGCGATAAAGAGCCCTTTTTCACCCTCAATCACTTTAATATCATGCACCACGAACTCATTATCAATTGTTATGGATACAACTGCTTTCATCTTACCGTCTTTGGCTACCTTGCGTACTCTTACGTCTGTAATGTTCATCATGTCATCCCCCTGTTATTTAGATTACATATCTTGCGTTTTTTTCTATTACAATTTTAATCTCGTCTTCACCGCAGTAGTAGCTGTCTGCCTTTATTGTACCGCGGCTTTCAACAATACAGTTTTCAATATGGGTATTATCACCCAGATATACATTGTTCAATACAATAGAATTCTTAATCACACAATTATTCCCGACATACACATCTTTAAAGATCACTGAATTCTCAACCTGTCCATTGATGATACATCCGCTGGAAACCAGACTGTTCTTCACCATGCTTCCCGGATTATATTTTACCGGCGGGAAATCATCAATTTTGGAATAGATACCCGGATAATCCTCAAAGAAGAATTTTCGAACTTCAGGCTTTAAAAAATCCATGTTTGTCTTATAATAAGATTCAACTGTTGAAATATTACTCCAGTATGTATCGATCTTATATCCGTAGATCCTCTTAAGGTTCTTATATCGAATCAGGATATCTTTTACAAAGTCATGACGGTCTTCCTGTGCACACCGTTCAATCATCTCAATCAGCTGCCTTCTTCGAATCACGTAGATGCCAGTCGATATGATGTTAGAATCCGAAACCATCGGTTTCTCCTCGAACTCTTCAATTCGAAAGTCTTCATTCATCTTGATGACACCGAAACGGCTCGGATCTGCTTCCCTGCACTCCGTGCATACAACCGTGATATCAGCTCGCTTTTGAATATGATATTCCAACACTTTATTGTAATCGAGTTTATAGACACCATCGCCGGAGGCAATGACGACATATGGCTCATGACTGTGTTTCAGCCAGGATAAATTCTGATTAATCGCATCCGCTGTGCCCCGATACCACCAACTGTTTCCTGTTGTGACTGTCGGCGTAAACACATACAGGCCACCCTGTTTGCGTCCAAAATCCCACCACTTGGAAGAGCTCAGATGTTCGTTCAGAGACCTCGCATTATACTGGGTCAGCACTGCTACTTTCTGTATATGAGAATTTGCCATATTACTCAGTGCAAAATCAATGCTTCGATAACTTCCTGCTACCGGCATAGCAGCAATCGCCCTCTTATTGGACAGTTCTCTCATCCTGTTGTTGTTTCCGCCTGCTAATATAATACCCAGCGCTCTCATATCATTCACCGCCCTTCTTTAATATCGCACCGCCTGAGGGCAACTCACCGTCTGGATAATCATCTGATGTTGTTTCACCTAAGATCGCTGTATTCTTCCCGATCTTCACATCTTCAGGAATTACGGAACACTCACCAATCGTCACAAGTCCAAAAGAATAAACATCCGGATTCAGCTGATTTAAGGTTTCCTCTCCATACCCTAGTACCGCATGATTTCCTATCGTGACATTCTCTGCAATAACAGCCTTGTCCACCACGGCTCCTTCACAGATCGTCGTGTGTCTCATGATGATAGAATCTCTGATTACAGCACCCGGCTCAATATGTACATCTGCTCCTATGACAGAATTATGGACTTCTCCGAAGATCTCTGCACCATCTCCGATGATGCTTCGCTCAATCACTGCCTCCCCCGATATAGATTGGGGACGAATTACATCCCCTTTGGTGTAAATCTTCCAGAACTCTTCATATAGATTAAACTCCGGGATAATATCTATCAGCTCCATGTTTGCTTCCCAATAAGATCCAAGCGTCCCCACATCTTTCCAGTAGCCATTGAATTCATACGCAAACAGACGCTTTCCTTTATCCCGGCAATATGGAAGAACGTGTTTTCCAAAATCACACCCTGCCTGATCCTTTAAATTGGTAAGTGCTTCTTTTAACACCGGCCAGCTGAAAATATAGATCCCCATGGACGCTAGATTACTTCTTGGGTGTTCAGGTTTTTCTTCAAATTCTGTAATTCTCCCATTTCCGTCTGTAACCATAACACCAAAACGGCTTGCTTCTTCTATGGGTACCGGCATACAGGCTATAGTGACATCAGCGTTATTCGCCTTATGGAAGTCCAGCATTACTTCGTAGTCCATCTTATAGATATGATCTCCCGATAATATCAAAACATAATCCGGATTAAAGTTCTCCATATAAGCCAGATTTTGGTAGATTGCATTTGCCGTTCCGGAGTACCACTCGCTGCTTGTACTTCTCTCATATGGAGGCAGTACGGTCACCCCGCCCACATTCTTGTCAAGATCCCACGGAATACCAATTCCAATATGTGTGTTGAGTCTCAGCGGCTGGTATTGCGTGAGCACCCCAACGGTATCAATACCGGAATTAATGCAGTTACTGAGTGGGAAATCAATAATTCGATACTTCCCGCCAAATGCAACTGCAGGTTTGGCCTCATTCTGTGTAAGTACCCCCAGACGACTGCCCTGACCGCCCGCAAGCAGCATTGCTATCATTTCTTTCTTAATCATGCAATCACCTCTTGTAGTATATGATATACGATTATACCATAGTTTCGCCGTATTGTGAACATTATTTATAGTATTTACGCGTTATTTTTCCATATATTATTTAATATTACCTAAAAATTTTTCAGATGTTTTACATCTTTTTTTATAATTCTACAGATTCCGACAAAGAAAAAATATTTACAGTTCAAAGAAGGTGCCCATTTCTTCTGTTATTTACTTTTATCCGGAAACAGCGTATAATAAACTAAAAAAATAAAAATCATTTTCTATAAGAAGAGGACTACTATGTATACAATAGATTTTACAAAACCCATACACGTACACTTTATAGGGATTGGCGGCATCAGTATGAGCGGTCTGGCCGAAATCCTTTTGACGGAGGGATTTACTGTATCCGGCTCAGATGCGAAGAAAAGCAAACTCACCAGCCATCTCGAAAGCCTCGGTGCCACCGTACATTATCCGCAGCTGGCATCTAATATCACAGATGATATTGATCTTGTCGTTTATACTGCCGCCATCCATCCGGATAATCCAGAATACAAATACGTAAGGGAAAAGGGGGTTCCCGTGCTGACCCGTGCGCAGCTGCTTGGTCAGATGATGAAAAATTACAGTATGCCAATTGCTGTATCCGGTACTCATGGAAAGACTACCACAACTTCACTCGCATCCCATGTTCTGATGGCTGCAGGATGTGATCCGACGATATCAGTCGGAGGAATCCTTCCCTCTATTCACGGAAATATAAGGGTTGGTAACTCTGGAGTCTTTATTACAGAGGCGTGTGAATATACTAACAGTTTCTTAAGTTTCTTCCCAAAAATCAGTTTGATATTGAATGTTGACGCAGACCATCTGGACTTTTTTAAGGATATTGATGATATCCGTCACTCATTTCATGAGTTTGCAAAGCTTCTTCCTTCCGACGGCACACTGATCATCGATGCAGATACACCAAATTACGAGACCATCGCAAACGGTCTTGACTGTGAAGTTATCACATATGGTCTAAAAAACAAGGATGGAGATTATACGGCCTCGGATATTACCTTTGACAAGATTGGTCATCCCACCTTTACCTGCTCATATCACGGTGAAAAGATTGGAACATTCAGCCTTCTGATACCAGGAACCCACAATGTGTCAAATGCACTGGCTACAATAGCACTGGCACGCAAACTAGACATTGACGTGGAAACTATTAAAGAAGGATTTAAAACTTTCATGGGAACTGACCGCAGATTCCAGTATAAGGGAAAAGTAAATGGTGTGACCGTAATTGATGATTATGCCCACCATCCGACAGAGATTACCGCAACATTGAAATCCGCGGTGAACTATCCACATAAGGAAACCTGGTGCGTATTTCAGCCCCATACTTATACAAGAACGAAAGCCCTGCTCGACGATTTTGCCAGAGCGCTGACCCTTGCGGACAAAGTGATCCTCGTCGACATCTACGCCGCAAGGGAAAAGAACACACTTGGAATATCTTCAAGGGACCTGCAGAAAAAGATACAGGCTCTCGGAACAGAATGTTATTATTTTCCTTCTTTTAAAGAAGTGGAAAGCTTTTGTTTAGATAAATGTCATCCGGATGATATGTTGATAACTATGGGAGCCGGAGATGTTGTCAAAATAGGGGAAACACTGATTACGATGTAAGTTATCCACATTTTCCACACGATTATACACAATCCAGTCCCTGTAATCATGTGGATTTTTTATGCCTTCCTTGTTTACATAACATTTTCGACATAATTCTCACTTTTTTTCGGAAATTCAACATTTTTAGAGTTTCAGGTTTACAGATAATATTTTTTTATATTTTTTATCCACATTATCCACACTTTTCTCCACCTTTTGTCAGAATGTGGATCCGAAAACTTACTATTCTCATAAATGTAATACTGTGTTATACTTAAGTCTCAGTAACAATGAAGGGGCAAGTTCTATTTGCCCCCTTATGTTGAAAGGTGTGTTATATTCATGAGCAGTACGCTGACCATTTCCGATTCCAGATCAGATTCTTCGACTCTGGTTCCGGATATCTTCATTGATGAATATATGGCAAAGGCCAATGGTGAATTCGTAAAGATCTATCTCTATCTGCTTCGCATCACTCATGACCCGGCATATGACATCAGCTTGTCATCGATAGCTGATGCTTTTTCGTGCACGGAAAATGATGTGAAGCGGGCTTTAAAATATTGGAAAAAGGCCGGAATCTTAAAGTTAGACACAGATGAGTCAGGCTTACTTAGAGGGCTTACTCTGCTTCCTGTCAGAGGAATCACCGCAGTTTCGGAGACAAAAGCTATCCGCGAAGCTGCTGCAAGCCAGATTTCTGAGCAGACTCCTGCTCCTTCGGGAGATGTTTCAGATACACAGCCAAAATATCTCTCTCCCGGAGATATTGAACAACTCCAAAAAGAGAATCCTGATATTGTCCAGCTTTTGTTTCTGGCGGAACAGTATATGAAGAAGACCTTGAGTGCTACAGATATGCAAAGAATTCTGTATTTCTATGACGAGCTGCATTTTCCCATTGATCTGGTGGAATATCTGATCGAATACTGTGTCTCCCAAAATCACAGAAGTTTAAACTACATCGAGAAAGTAGGACTGGCATGGCATGAGGAAAGCATACATACGGTGGAAGAAGCCAAGGCACGTGCAAAAACATGGAGTAAGGATTACTATTCCATCTTAAAGGCTTTCGGCATCCGCGGAAGAGATCCCGTCGACACAGAAATCGAGTATATGAATCGCTGGCTCCGACAATATGGATTTTCTTTGGATATCATAAGGGAAGCATGTTCGAGAACAATTGCCGCAACAGCAAAGCCAAGCTTTAATTACGCCGAAGGAATTCTCTCCAACTGGAAGCAAAAAGGTGTCACATCTTATGAAGATATCCGCGGTTTGGATGAACAGCACCAAAAAAGAGTAAAATCATCCGAAAAAGGAGAACAGGCAAAAGCTGGAAAGTCAAATAAATTCAATAATTTCCACCAGCGTGAATACGATTACGAGAAACTGGAAAAACAATTATTAAATAAATAGAGGGAGTTTCATGGCACTTTCGAATACACAATATGACGCAATTATGTGTGTCTACAGCGAGAGACAGAACAGACACAGACGCGAGCATGATGAACATATGAAAACTGCATACAAAAGAATTCCCCAGTTGTCGATGATTGACAAGAAGATTGCTGAGGTTAGCATCGCGAAGGCCCGGGCACATTTTCAGGGTGTCTCTGATTCGACAGATCTTTCTGAGATAATTCAGGAATTGTCGGATCAGAGAAAAATACTTCTTGTACAACATGGCTTCCCCGAGGACTATCTGGATATGAAGTATGACTGCCATCTTTGCAAAGATACCGGATATCACGACAATCAGAAGTGTTTCTGTTTTAAAAAAGCAGAGATTGAACTTCTCTACGACCAGTCGAATATCCGGGATATCTTGAGGGAAGAAAACTTTGAGCACTGCAACTTAAGTTATTACTCCAAAGATCTCAAAAATCAGGCTACACAGATGTCCTCTTATGAAACGGCTCGTCTTACGTTCAAACGCTGTCATCAGTTCGTGATGAACTTTGATAGTTCCTTTGAAAACCTGTTCTTCTACGGTGATACAGGAGTCGGAAAAACATTTTTTTCCCACTGTATTGCAAAAGAGCTGATTGACCGTTCGTACTGTGTCATCTACTTTACAGCATTCGATCTGTTTGACTTGTTTGCCAGGAATACTTTTTCTACAACATCCGAGGCCAGAGAGGTACACAACAGTATCTTTGACTGCGACCTGCTGATCCTCGACGATCTGGGCACGGAGCTTACGAATTCGTTCGTCTCTTCCCAGTTATTTCTGTGTATCAATGAGCGGATGCTCCGAAAAAAATCTACCATTATCTCGACAAATCTTTCTCTGAATAAATTTGCCGAGACCTACTCGGAGAGAACATTTTCCCGCATCTCAAGCAATTATACCATGATAAAGCTATTTGGAAACGATATACGTATCCAGAAAAAATTAATGGAGGTACAAGATGAAGAATCAGGAATCTGAAAATTATTACGATGGTTTACCCGTAGGAAGGCTCGGTATTATACCGATGGCGAACTGTTCCCCTCTCGGTAAAAAGGTCAACGATTATCTGGTCTCCTGGCGAAAAGAAAGAGCGCATCAGAACGAATCAATTCTGCATGACTACATGAGAGATAGTTTTATCATCCCTTCCAGTGTACCCAGATTCGGTTCAGGTGAAGCTAAGGGCCTGCTGCATGAATCTGTCCGAGGCGACGACATCTATCTTCTGACTGACGTCACAAACTATAGTCTGACTTATAAGCTGTTCGGCCGTGAAACTCCTATGTCTCCAGATGACCATTATCAGGATCTGAAACGTATTATCGCCGCCATAGGCGGAAAGGCAAGAAGAATCAACGTCATTATGCCTTTTCTCTATGAGAGCCGTCAGCATAAGCGTTCTGGAAGAGAATCCCTGGACTGTGCTCTCGCACTGAAGGAACTCGTTGACATGGGCGTGGACAATATCATCACTTTCGACGCACACGATCCGAGAGTTCAGAATGCAATTCCGCTTCATGGATTCGAGACTGTACAGCCTGCGTATCAATTCATCAAAAACATCTTGAGAAATGCACCGGATATGCAGATCGACAGCAAACATCTGATGGTGATCAGCCCTGATGAGGGCGGCACAAAGCGTGCGATTTATATGGCCAACAACCTGGGCGTAGACATGGGAATGTTCTATAAAAGAAGGGATTATTCTACGATCGTAGGCGGGCGTAATCCGATCGTCGCACATGAATTTTTGGGTGCCGACGTAAAGGACAAAGACATGATTATCATAGATGATATGATTTCCTCCGGCGACAGCATGATCGAAGTCGCAACACTGCTAAAACAACACGGAGCCAGAAACATCTATCTCTGCTCCACTTTCGGTCTCTTCACAAATGGACTACTGAAATTCGATCAGGCTTATGAGCAGGGCTTATTTACAAAACTTCTCACCACAAACCTCGTATATCAGACCCCGGAACTCCTGGAAAAGCCATGGTATGTGAGCTGCGATCTGAGCAAATATACAGCGCTGATTATCGACACACTGAATCACGATTCCTCCATCAGCGGACTGCTTGATCCAGCAGAGAGAATCCAGAGAGTACTGGGGAAATTCAAAAATCACGAGAAGATCTGATAAACAATTAGGAAATTGATAAAGCCCTCGTATCCTCTTTTCCAAGAGGGAACAAGGGTTTTATTCGTAAGAGCGAACAGAAGTAAATCCCTTAAGCAGTGCAATCTCTTTCTTGTACCCATCCAGATCATTCGGTGTCTCCAGGAAGAATGGAAGTTCTCTTAAGCTCGGATGATTGATGATCTTTTGAAATGTCTTAAGTCCTATGGAACCTTCTCCGATCTTCTCATGTCGGTCTTTGTGGCTGCCAATTGTATTCTTACTGTCGTTGAGATGAATCGCTTTCAGTCTGTCAAGGCCAACGGTCTCATCAAAATGTTCCAGAACACCGTCCAAATCATTTACAATATCATATCCCCCGTCATAGATATGGCAGGTGTCCAGGCAGACTCCGAGATGCTTGTCAAGATCCACCTGATTGATGATATCCCGCAGTTCCTCGAAGGTTCTTCCCACCTCGGTTCCTTTTCCGGCCATGGTTTCCAGCAGCACCGTAGTCGTCTGTTCCGGCTTTAGGACACGGTTCAAAAGTCCTGCAATCTGACGTATGCCCTCTTCGCTTCCCTGTCCGACATGACTGCCCGGGTGAAAATTATAATAATTTCCCGGAAGATACTCAAGCCTCTTCAGATCATCTTCCA
>ENA-UOOI01002516-UOOI01002516.1-fermentation-metagenome-genome-assembly--contig:-NODE-2516-length-15700-cov-5.112752_pt1 | contig 15700 bp, 12 predicted proteins | sample MGYA00245779_ERZ724027 | MGnify/ENA primary metagenome ERZ724027 (study PRJEB28704, sample SAMN03018318) | fermentation metagenome | biome: anthropogenic terrestrial biome; feature: soil; material...
CGCCCTATTCGGGCTACTTTCTCATGTTTTATGGGTCCCAAGGTCATGCTTTTTTCATGCAAGCATGAAACGCATGACCTTGGGAGCCTAGTATCATTGCATATATTTAACACCAATTATAATATAGCAAAATTTACAGCATCTCAATGTATTATAATCAAAAAGCTAAAAGAAAGGAGAGTATGATTATTTGTATCTACAAATATCATACAAGACATAAAATGCAAGTAGTTGGAAAAAAAGTTGAACACAAAGCCTTCGGACAGGGAACAATAACAAATCATTCAGGAAATATTGTTACTGTCTCCTTTTCCAAGGAAGATAAAAAATTCATATATCCTGACGCCTTTGCTAACTTTTTAACGTTCAAAAACCAGTCTGCTCAAAATGAAATAAATACTATATGTAACAGACAGCTAGAGTTGAAGAACGCTCAAAAACAAGTGATTCAGGAAAAACAGGAGCGCCGTCAGAGACTCCGTACTTTAAAAATCACGGCAAATTCGCAAGCAGCTTTTAATATTGATCTAAATGACCTAAATGAGATTTTTTCATCTGGTACTGTATCGACCGGATATTATCTAAGTGGCCATTCTAAGGGAGAACCGCGCGTTCCGAGTAAGTTAAGGCCCAACTCTGCCTGCTTGTTGACCGGACGTACTCCTAATACTCCGGAAAAAGAGCGTCGGATACTGGGAGTCATTATGGTAAAGGATGATTTTTGGGGAGACTTATGCAAAAACGGAATTGTAGAATGTCACGACCAGTATAAAATCCGCTTGAATTCAAACAACAGTATGCTGTATTGGGATTATTTCGATGGCAGCAATCCTCTCCCGCGATGGGGAAGTACGGTGTTCAAATATTTTTCAAACAGCATGATGCAGCAAATCCTGCTCGATATGAAGGAAACATCCCAGAACGTCGAAGAAGAGAGGGCTATTCACGCGTTTTATCAATATTTCTGTGACATAAATCACTTGCCACAATTAACGGATTAAGCGAGTTAAATAGCATGGCGGACTCATAGACGTATTTGGGGATATCTAAAGACCGCCATGGCCATATAACTTGGCAGCTTTTTCCTCAATTTCGCTGGGAGCTTTTCTGATAGGGTCTCCTTCCTCCCAGATAACTTTATATTCTTTCTTCCCTTCCCGGCCATAAGTGATGCCTTTAAAGTCTTGTGTGAAATCTCCTCCATTAATTAAGCTGCCTCTCTGTACTACTGCGGGCCATACTTTTTCAGGCTCTTTTTCGCCTTTTGAATTAATCATATCCCAGATTGTGGTATAAAACACCACGTTTGCCTCTGGAGGAACTTTTGCTTTTCTTGTTATTTCATAATTTTCCGGTGATGTGTAGTCGGAAAATCTACCTTGGTTTGAGTTTTCCGGCATTGTTACCTCCAAATAGATATCACCGTTTTTTAATTCATACAATGCTGCAATATTATTATCATTGATACTTACCGGAAATTTAATGAAATTGAATATAATACACAGCAATCCAATAATCAGAAATGGAAGGAGCATTAAAAGGAGTTTATAAATAAACAAATTTTTTTTGATTTTATGGATTAGCTTTTCTTCGTTAATATCGGCGGCAGGAAATATACCTTTAATATCTTTTTTCATTTCAGTATAATATTTTCGGCAGGTATCACAATCGGATAAATGTGTTTCTATCTCTTGATTGCTTTCATTGCTGGTTAAGCCATCTATATATGAAGGCAATAAATCCTTGATTATCTCACATTTCATCGCTTTCCCTCCTTAATTGCAATTTTCCGCGATAATAGGTAACTCGAGCCCAATTCTCATCTTTTCCCATTATTTCTCCAATTTCCCTAAAACTGAAATTACCATCTATTCTCAAATACATGACTTCCCGCATTGGCTCGTTAAGCTCATGAAGTAGTTTATACATGTCCATCATTTGCTCCTTTCTAAGTACGTGCGCTTCAGGTGAATCAGATGATACAAGCTTTTCTTGGCTATGCTCATATGTATCTTCCCTTTTTCTTCTCTTTAAATCTTTAATCCATACATGTTTTGCTATTTGACACAGCCATACATATAGTTTGCAGTCCCCCCTAAAATTCCCAATAGACTTAAGTGCCTGAAAAAAAGTTTCCTGAGTCAATTCTTCGGCAAGGTTTGAATCATGACAAAGACTAAAAAGGTATCTATAAACCTGTGGCATATACTCACTATAAATTTTTTCTATATCTGCCATGAATCCACCTCCTTATAATATATGTATCAATTATTGAGATTTCGTTACAAAAACAGGCTGATTTATAAATAAAAAAATAAGCGCTCATCCTAAAATGAACGCTTAAAAGCAGGGGATGAGAGAATCGAACTCCCACCAAAGGTTTTGGAGACCCCTATCATACCATTTGACCAATCCCCTGTATGTTATGGCATAACCGTCAGCCACCTGATTAGTATACTAAGAGAAACAATGTTTGTCAAGAAAAAGCTATAAATTTGGTCTTGGGATTGTTTCTAAAGGGAGGGGCCGGTAATTATTTCCCGGCCTGGTTATGAAAAAAAGAAAATCTATATGAAAAGGCTGTTGTCCTTTGATGTTTATTGTTATAGAAGAAAGTGCTGTTGCAAACTGGACATAAAAGAGGTAGAATCCTTTTGTAAGAAAGACGACGGAGATAAACCGAAGGAGAAGCATTATTGAAGACGGGCAGAGAAAAGCAACTGGTGGCTGGAATCCTGGCTCATGTTGACGCGGGGAAGACAACCTTATCAGAAAGTATGCTGTACTTAAGTGGAAGGATTCGGAAGTTGGGGCGGGTGGACCACAGGAATGCATTTTTGGATACATATGAATTGGAGCGTGCCAGGGGAATTACAATATTTTCCAAGCAGGCTGTATTTTCATGGGAAAATATAGAGATTATTTTGCTGGATACGCCGGGCCACGTGGATTTCTCTGCGGAGATGGAGCGGACCCTTCAGGTGTTGGATTATGCTGTTCTTGTTATAAGTGGGCCAGACGGTGTGCAGGGGCATACAGTGACACTTTGGCGTTTGCTGAAGCGATATCAGATTCCTACATTCATATTTGTGAATAAAATGGACCAGGCAGGAACAGGCAGAGAATCCATTTTAAAGGAATTGAAAAAACGTCTGGGTGAAGAGTGTGTTGATTTTGGTGAGGCTTCTGCCCGGGAAGATAGGAGCAGTGAATGGTTTGAAGAACTTGCTTTGTGTGGGGAAGAACTACTGGAGGAATACCTGGGAACAGGGCAGATAGAGAAATCGTCTGTGGCAGAGGCGGTCTATTCAAGAAAGATATTTCCCTGCTATTTTGGCTCGGCACTTTATACAGATGGCGTGGAAGAATTGCTGGAAGGCATGCGGGAGTATGCGAAAAGCAAAGCATATCCTTCGGATTTCGGCGCCAAGGTTTATAAGATTGCCAGGGATGAGCAGGGAATCAGGCTGACTTATCTGAAAGTGACCGGCGGTATTTTGAAGGTGAAAGATATCCTTCCTGATATAGAAGAGAAAGTAAACCAGATCCGGATTTATTCCGGGTCAAAATATGAAACGGTACAGGAAGTGGCTGCAGGGGGAGTCTGTGCGGTTACAGGACCTGAGCATACATACCCCGGACAGGGAATCGGCGCGGAGGAAGGGTTGGATATGTTTGTTCTGGAACCGGTTCTTACCTATCAGATACAGCTTCCTCCTGGCTGTGACGTGCACAGCATGCTGCAGAATCTGAAGCAACTGGAGGAAGAGGACCCCCAGCTGCATATTGTCTGGGAGGAACAGCTGGGAGAGATTCATGCAAAGCTGATGGGAGAAGTACAGACTGAAGTCCTAAAAAACATTATTAAGGAACGATTTGGTGTAAGCGTAGAATTTGGCGCGGGGGACATTGTATATAAGGAGACCATAGAAGGGTTCGCAGAAGGAGTGGGACATTTTGAACCCCTTCGCCATTATGCGGAAGTTCATCTTTTGCTGGAGGCAGGAGAAAGGGGGGCGGGAGTTCAGTTTGCGTCAGACTGCAGCGAAGATATGCTGGATCGGAACTGGCAGAGGCTGATACTCACACATCTGGAGGAGAAGGAGCATAGGGGAGTCCTGACAGGGGCCGGCATTACAGATATCAAAGTCACCCTGATTGCCGGACGGGCGCACCTGAAACATACAGAAGGCGGAGATTTTCGCCAGGCGACTTACAGGGCTGTCAGGCAGGGGCTGAAAAGAGCAAAAAGTATCCTTTTGGAGCCTTACTATGAGTTTCGGCTGGAGGTCCCCGGCGAAAATATAGGACGGGCCATATCGGATATCCAGAAAATGTACGGGGATTTTGAGCCGCCGGAATTGGAGGATGGGATGTCTGTTCTCACAGGGACCGTACCGGTGTCAACTATGAGGGGATACCAGACAGAACTTCTCTCCTACACAGGAGGGCGGGGCAGACTATTCTGCAGCCTGAAAGGCTATGAAGCCTGTCACAATGCAGAGGAAATAATAGACATGAAGGGTTATGATTCAGAGACAGACCTGGAGAACCCGACGGGTTCCGTATTCTGTGCACATGGGGCCGGATTTGTCGTGAAATGGAATCAGGTGGAGGAATATATGCATGTGGAAAGTCCTCTTAAAGTATCGTTGCCGGAGGAGGAAAGACACAGTTATGAACCGGCGTCTTCTTCCGCTTCCAGAATAGAATTGACTGAGGAGGAACTGGATGCAATTTACAGAAAAACACCAGATCCAATCCGAAGAATGGCAGACAGCAGGCCGATAACTGTAAAGGCTCCGGAGAGAGGTAAATATGATGCTAAAAGAGAAGAATATTTACTGGTTGACGGGTACAATATTATTTTTGCATGGGAAGAGCTGAAAGCGCTGGCAGAAATAAACCTGGAAAGTGCCCGGGACAAGCTGATGGATATTTTATGCAATTATCAGGGATATAAGAAATGTATACTGATTCTGGTGTTTGACGCATATAAAGTGGCGGAAAATCCAGGAGAAGTGCAAAAATATCACAACATTAATGTGGTGTATACAAAAGAAGCTGAGACGGCAGACCAGTATATTGAGAAGACAGTCCGCAATATGGACAGAAAATATGATGTTACGGTAGCTACATCAGATGCCCTGGAACAGGTCATCATCATGGGGCAGGGGGCACAGCGTCTTTCGGCAAAAGGCTTGAAAGAAGAAATAGAACTGATGCTAAAGGAGATAAGAAGTGAATATTTGGGACGTCCGGCCGAGGACAGGAACTATCTCTTTGACTATATGACGGATGAACTGGCAAAAGAGATGGAGAGTGTCCGGCTTGGGAAAAGTGGAAATTTTGAGAATATTCTGAAAACGGACCGCAAAAGGGTCTGACCCCTTTGACGAAAGGAGCGTTGTTTTGCTGACGATTAATAATTATGTAAAGGCAAAGTCTCTGGAGGAGGCTTATGAGTTGAATCAGGCCAGAAATGCCCGTATTATGGGCGGCATGCTTTGGATGCGGCTGGGAAATGCGAGAGTACAGACATTGATAGATTTATCGGACCTAGGTCTGGATCAGATTGAGGAGACTGCCCATGTATTCCGTATTGGGGCTATGTGTACGCTGCGGCAGTTGGAGCTTCATGAGGGACTCAAAGTTTTGTATGGTGATTCTATTGCGGAATCTGTGCGGCATATCGTTGGAGTACAGTTTAGAAATCAGGCGACTGTGGGAGGCAGTGTCTATGGCCGATTTGGGTTTTCGGATGTGCTAACCTGTCTGCTGTCTCTGGATACGTTTGTGGAATTGTACAACGGGGGGACAATCCGCCTGTCGGAATTTATCAATAGAAAACGGGACAAGGATATTCTTGTATCCATTATTATAAGGAAAAGCAATAGGAGACTTAAATATGACGCTGTCCGCCGGGCAAAGACGGATTTTCCGGTGCTGACGTGTGCAGTTGTGGCAGGTCCGGTGCATGGGAAAGAGACCTGGTATTTTTCTGTAGGGGCAAGGCCTATGAAGGCTAAGGTTCTGGAAAAAAAGTGGAGTATTCCCAGAGATATTTCTGATGGCTTGTTAATGGATTATGCCAAGGAAGCAGCAGCTGGTTTTGACTATGGCACAAATATGCGGGGGAGCGCCGAGTACCGCCGGCATCTGGCGGAGGTTCTCATTCGGCGTTCGATGCATGCAATTTTGATGGAGGAATAATCATGACGGTGGAGTTTGTATTAAATGGGAAAAGGGTGACCGCGGAGGCCACAGGTGACACTGTACTTCTGGATGTTTTGAGAAATTTGGGATGCCACAGTGTAAAATGTGGCTGTGAGACGACCAACTGTGGACTGTGCACCGTTTGGGTTAATGGAAAATCTCGTCTTTCCTGCTCTGTACTGGCACTGAGCATAGAAGGACAGGAGATTACGACTCTGGAGGGTGTGAAAGAGAAGGCAGAGGAGTTTGGAAGCTTTCTGGCAGCAGAAGGAGCTGAGCAATGTGGTTTCTGTTCCCCGGGATTTATTATGAATGTACTTGCTATGGTAAGGGAGCTGAAAAATCCCAATATAGAGGAAATCAAGGAATATCTTTCAGGAAACCTGTGTAGATGCACTGGATATATGGGGCAGCTGCGGGCTATATGTAAATATATGGAACATATGAAAGAGGAGGTACATTCATGAGAGTGGTGAATCAGCCTGTACCTAAGGTGGACAGCCGGGCACTGGTGGAAGGGCAGCCGGTATATACCGATGATCTGGCGCCGGCGGACTGTCTGATTGTAAAACTGCTGAGAAGCCCTCATGCCCATGCACTGATTCAGGACATCAATCTGACCAGGGCACTGGCTGTACCCGGAATTGAATGCATTTTGACATATGAGGATTGTCCGGACAAACGCTTTACCATGGCAGGACAGTCATATCCGGAGCCAAGCCCCTACGACAGACTGATTTTAGACCAGCGTGTCAGATTTGTAGGGGACGCTGTGGCGATTGTGGCGGGAACCGGCAAGGAAGCTGTAAACAAAGCAATGAAGCTGATTAAAGTAAAATATGAGGTGCTGGAGCCTCTGCTGGATTTTAGAAAGGCGAAAGACAATGCCATTTTAGTTCACCCGGAGGATAATTGGAAAAGCCTTTTTCCGGTGGGTGCCGACAATAAGAGAAATCTCTGTGCCCATGAGGAGGATGGGCAGGGAGATATTGAGAGTGTGCTGGTTTCCTGTGATTATGTGCTGGACAGAACCTATCATACAAAGGCAAACCAGCAGGCCATGATGGAGACTTTCCGCACCTACACGCACCTGGACACTTATGGAAGGCTGAATGTGGTGTCTTCCACTCAGATTCCCTTTCATGTGCGCCGTATTCTGGCAACGGCTCTTGATATACCGAAGTCGAAAGTCCGGGTCATCAAGCCGAGAATCGGGGGCGGATTTGGCGCAAAACAGACCGCGGTTACTGAAGTGTATCCGGCGTTGGTTACATGGAAAACGGGAAAACCCGCAAAGCTTGTTTATACCCGGGAGGAATCTTTTATTGCATCTTCTCCCAGACACGAGATGGAGATCCGCGTCAGGCTTGGAGCAGACAAGAATGGAATTATAAAAGGAATCGACGTGTATACACTTTCCAATACCGGAGCATTTGGAGAGCATGGACCGACCACGGTGGGGCTGTCGGGGCACAAGTCTATTCCACTCTACGGGAAAGCAGAGGCTTTCCGTTTCATTTATGATGTGGTTTATACAAACGTGATGTCTGCGGGAGCCTACCGGGGTTACGGTGCTACCCAAGGCATATTTGCGATGGAGTCCGCTGTAAATGAAATGGCCGGAATACTTGGCATGGACCCGGTTATACTGCGTGAAATCAACATGGTGAAGGAGGGGCAGACAATGCCCGCTTACTATGGAGAGACTGCAAACAGCTGTGCCCTGGACCGTTGTCTGGCGCGGGCAAAAAAGACGATCGACTGGGATAATAAATATCCCTATCGGGATATGGGAGGAGGAAAGATCCGCGGCGTGGGGGTGGCTATGGCTATGCAGGGCTCCGGAATTGCCGCTCTTGATACAGCATCCGTAGGAATCAGAGTAAACGATGACGGCTTTTATACTCTGATGGTAGGCGCTACAGATATGGGGACTGGAAGTGATACAATATTGGCCCAGATGGCCGCTGAATGTCTGGGCTGTGACATGGAGGAAATTATCGTACATGGTGTAGATACAGATTCCTCCCCCTATGACTGCGGCTCCTATGCATCCAGTACAACTTACGTGACAGGAATGGCAGTACTTAGAACCTGTGAAATACTCCGGAGGAAAATTTGTGCAAAAGGGGCATCCTACATGAACTGTGCTCCGGATGATGTGGAATTTGACGGGGAAAAGGTTCTGAATTTGAAAACCGGGGAGAGCATATCCAGACAGGAAATCGGTAACCGTGTGATGTGCAATAATGAAGATGCACTGTATGCGAGCGAGGCCTTCTCATCCCCGATATCACCTCCGCCCTTTATGGTCGGTATAGCCGAGGTAGAGATAGACAAGGAGACGGGACAGATTGAAATGATAGATTATGCGGCAGTGGTAGATTGTGGAACTGTGGTAAATCCGAATCTGGCGAGAGTGCAGACAGAGGGCGGAATTGCACAGGGAATCGGCATGGCACTCTTTGAGGATATCGTGTATAACGAAAAGGGAAAGAATTACAGCAACTCATTTATGCAATATAAAATACCCAGCCGTCTAGATGTAGGAGAGATTCGTGTCGAGTTTGAGAGCAGCTACGAACCTACCGGGCCCTTTGGGGCGAAATCCATCGGGGAAATTGTAATAAACACCCCGCCCCCGGCTATTGTAAATGCTGTACACAATGCGACCGGAGTGCTGATAAGAGAACTTCCTGTTACGGCCGAAAAAATTTACCGGGGGATGAAAAATAAAGAAAAGTAATAAGTTTTACTACTTTTTTCTTGAAAAATATTCTATTTAATGTGATGATATAAGCAGGTAAGGCTTATGAGGAGGGCACATAAAGTGGAAAACAGAAAGAAGTTATTACTTGCACTAGGAATCCCGGCTGGAATTTTAATTTGCAGTTACCTCGGGATTTCTGTTTATTTTATTAATCATTTCTATTACGGTACGAAAATTAATGGCGTTAATTTCTCTATGAAAACGACAGGTGAAGTGGAGAGTCATTTTGCAGAACAGATAGGAAACTATTCATTAACGGTGGAGCCTAAAGAAGGATTAGAAGAGAAAATAGTAGGTTCGGATATATCTATAAAGTATAAGAAGAGCCGGGGAGTAAAAAAAGCACTGAAGGGCCAGAATGCATTCCTCTGGCCATCCATGTTTTGGAAGAAGCAGATTATCCGGGAGGACTTAGGGTTTGACTACAATAAAAGACAACTTGACACCAGGATACAGGAACTGAAAAGTTTTCAAAATGAGGGTAAATCTGACCCGGTGAATGCAAAGCCGGAGTTTGACGGCGACAAATTTGTGGTGAAAGCGGAAGTTCTTGGGACGAAGGTGGATCAGAAAGCAATGCAGGAGGAGGTAACCGATGCCGTACAAAGGCTGGAGCCAGTACTGGATCTGGATAAGACGGAGTGTTACCTAAAACCGAAGTATACCTCCGAATCTAAAGAAGTAATCGGCGCATGTGAAGTACTGAATAATTATAGCAGGGCAAGCATCACTTATGACATGTCCCCGGAGCAGGAAGTGGTGGATAAGAAATTAATTTCAACATGGCTTACCTGGGATGGGAATATGAATGTAACTTTTCACGAGGAAAAAGTAGGTGAGTACATGAATGGGTTTGTAGCCAAATATGAAACACTTTATAGAACAAGGCCTCTGGTCACCCCCTCAGGAAAGGCTGCCGAGGTAAGCGGGGGTACTTATGGCTGGTCAGTCGACGGAGCTACGGAGACTCAGGCCCTGCTTGCCAGTATCAAAAATGGAGAGGTCATTACAAAGGAACCTGCATATTTTCAGCGTGCAGCCACTCATGAGGCACAGGACTGGGGAAAGACGTTTATTGAAGTGGATTTAAGTGACCAGTATATGTGGTACATTATGGAAGGGAATGTAGCTTTAGAGACAGCTGTCGTTACAGGCAGGCCTTATGACCACTCGACCCCTCCAGGTGTGTATGATGTTTTGTGGACGACCACAAATACTGTTCTGGTAGGAAACATTGTGCCGGAGACAGGAGAGCCTGAGTATGAGACCCATGTAGATTACTGGATGCCGGTGACTCACAGCGGCATAGGTTTCCACGACGCACCATGGCAGCCTGCATTTGGAGGAGATATGTACTGGACGAACGGCTCTCATGGCTGTATCAATATGCCCTGGGATAGTGCAGCAGCACTCTACAGTATGGTGTCATCCGGCACCCCGGTAGTTATGCATTATTGACAAAATTGCACAAAATTAGATACAAGAGGGCAAAATGAGAACTATTTTCATTTTCCTCTTGTTTTTTATAAACTGTAATGTTATACTGTGCGTGAAATCAAGGAAAACCTGCATTTATCAGAGGAGGATCTTATATATGAAACAGTATGGACAATGGGATGATTTTAATGGAAGGCTTTGGAAAGAGGACATTGATGTTCGTGATTTTGTACAAAAAAACTATACTCCTTATGTAGGAGATGAAAGCTTTTTGGCAGAGCCCGCAGAGGCTACAAATCAATTATGGGGTAAGCTTCAGGAGCTCCAGAAAGAAGAGCGTGCTAAAGACGGCGTTCTAGATATGGAGACAGAGGTGGTTTCCGGGCTGACAGCCTACGGACCGGGATATATAGATGAAAAAACAAAAGATTTAGAGCAGGTAGTAGGGCTTCAGACAGATAAGCCGCTGAAAAGAGCATTTATGCCCTATGGCGGGATTAAAATGGCAGAGCAGGCATGTACGACTTACGGATACCAGCCCAGCGAAAAGCTGCATGAGATTTTTACAAAGTATCATAAGACACATAATCAAGGCGTATTTGACATTTATACCCCGGAAATGAAAAAAGCACGCCACAATAAGATTATTACCGGACTTCCGGATACGTATGGAAGAGGGCGTATTGTTGGTGATTATCGCCGTGTTGCTCTCTACGGAATAGACTTTTTGATTGAAAAGAAGATGGAAGACTTTAATGAGACCGAGAGACACGGAATGAAAGGGACAGATTTCCGTCTCCGTGAGGAGGTCGCAGATCAACTAAAAGCTCTGAAAGAAATGAAAGAAATGGCAGCAGTTTACGGCTACGACATTTCCCGGCCTGCAAAAAATGCAAAAGAAGCAGTGCAGTGGCTGTATTTTGGATACTTGGCGGCGATTAAGACACAGAACGGTGCAGCCATGAGTGTAGGCCGTATTTCTACATTCCTAGATATTTATATTCAGAGAGATATGGAAAAAGGACTGTTAAATGAGGCACAGGCTCAGGAATTGATTGATCATCTGGTTATGAAATTCAGAATGGTGAAGTTCGCAAGAATCCCTTCCTATAATGAGCTGTTCTCCGGAGACCCGGTGTGGGCAACTCTGGAAGTGGCAGGAATCGGACAGGACGGGCGTCCTATGGTTACGAAAAATGATTTCCGCTTCCTTCACACACTGGAAAACATGGGACCTTCACCGGAGCCAAACCTGACAGTGCTATATTCCTCAAGACTGCCTGAGAGTTTTAAGAAATATGCTTCCCATATTTCGATTGCGACAAGTTCTATTCAGTATGAGAATGATGATGTAATGCGTCCGGTATGGGGAGATGACTACTCAATTTGCTGCTGTGTATCTGCGACACAGACAGGCAAGGAAATGCAGTTCTTTGGTGCCCGGGCCAACCTGGCAAAGTGCCTGCTCTATGCAATCAATGGCGGTGTGGATGTGAAGTCCGGAGAACAGGTAGGTCCGGCGTATAAGCCGATTACTTCTGAATATCTGGACTATGATGAAGTGCTGGATAAGTATGACGCAATGATGGAGTGGTTAGCTAAGTTATATGTTGACACATTGAACATGATCCATTATATGCATGACAAATATTATTATGAAGCTGCAGAGATGGCTCTGATTGACACCGACGTGAGAAGAACATTTGCAACAGGAATTGCAGGCTTCTCCCATGTAGTTGATTCTTTAAGTGCAATCAAGTATGCTAAAGTTAAGGTAATCCGCGATGAGGCGGGCACAGCTGTGGACTTCGAGACAGAGGGTGACTTTCCGAGATATGGAAATGATGATGACTGTGCAGATGATATTGCAGTGTGGCTGCTGAAAACCTTCATGGCCAAACTGAGAAAGTGCCATACCTATAGAGATTCAGAGCCTACCACTTCGATTTTGACCATTACCTCCAATGTGGTATATGGCAAAGCAACCGGCTCACTTCCGGATGGAAGAAAAGCAGGAGAGCCCTTGGCACCGGGTGCAAACCCATCTTACGGTGCAGAGCAGAATGGACTTTTAGCTTCTCTGAACTCAGTTGCAAAGCTGCCTTATGAGGAAGCACTGGATGGTATTTCCAATACCCAGACAATCAGTCCGGGAGCATTGGGACACAATCCGGAAGAGCGGATTGACAATTTAACCCATGTGCTGGACGGGTACTTTGACCAGGGAGCGCATCACCTGAATGTCAATGTATTTGGAAAAGAGAAGTTAATTGATGCAATGGAACATCCCGAGAAAGAAGAGTATGCGAACTTCACAATCCGTGTATCCGGGTATGCAGTGAAGTTTATCGACTTGACACGTGAACAGCAGATGGACGTTATTTCCAGAACCTGCCACGCAGAGATGTAAGCATAACATAAAAGGTTTGATCCACCAAACAAAGGGGTCTGACCCCTTTGAAAAAGGGTCAGACCCCTTTGCAGTTTACGATAAGTTGGTTTTATCAAATATGAGGTGAAGATTATGAAAGGACAAAAAGAATTGACAGGATATATTCATTCGTTGGAAAGCTTTGGCTCGGTGGATGGACCAGGTGTGAGGTATGTAATTTTTATGAGCGGTTGTGCAATGCGCTGTCAATTCTGCCATAATCCCGACACCTGGAATATGCATTCCGGCACACAGTATACGGCAGGTGAACTCCTTGCCAAAGTTAGAAAGTACCGCTCCTATTGGGGCAGTGAAGGAGGAATCACCGTAAGCGGGGGCGAACCGCTGCTGCAGATTGATTTTCTGACTGAATTGTTCCGAAAAGCAAAGGAAGAGGGGATTCACACTGCACTGGACACAAGCGGTAATCCCTTTACAAGAAAAGAACCATTTTTTGAAAAATTTCACGAATTATTGAAATATACGGATTTAATATTACTGGATATCAAGCATATAGATGAAGAACAGCATCGGATATTAACAGGGTGCACGAACAGTAATATCCTGGACATGGCAGAGTATCTTTCAGAGGTTGGAAAGCCTGTCTGGATCAGGCATGTTCTGGTACCCGGGCGAAGTGATAAAGATGAATATTTAAAAAAACTGGACATCTTCCTTCAAAAGCTGCATAATGTAGAAAAAGTGGAGGTTCTTCCCTACCATACACTTGGGACATATAAGTGGAAGGAACTGGGGCTTACCTATCCGCTGGAGGGTGTGGAGCCCCCGTCCGAAGAACGCGTGGACAATGCCAGACGGCTGCTCCATGCTGAGGACGAAGAGACAAAGAAAGAGTGAGAATGAAGGAGGCAGCAGAGTATGAAAGAACTTGCTACAGGGATCCAGCATATCGGGATACCGACTAATGACATGGAGAGAACACTGGAGTTTTACAGAAAACTTGGATTTGAGCCAGCTTTTGAGACGGTGAATGACGGAGAAAAGGTGGTTTTCCTGAAGCTTCACAATCTAGTAGTGGAGGCTTATGAAAACGGCTGTGCAAAGCTGGAGTACGGTGCCATCGATCATGTAGCTATTGATGTGATTGATGTTGAGAAGGCTTATAAGGAAGTCTGTTCCCTGGGACTGAATACACTGAATGATGAGATACATTTTCTCCCATTCTGGGAGAACGGCGTGAGGTTCTTTACCATTGAGGGACCGAACAAGGAAAGAGTGGAGTTCAGCCAGTTTTTATAAAATAAATCGTATATTTTCCCCAATCAGGTATATGCTACTTTTGAGGTGAAAAAGTATGTCTGAAAAATCTATTTGGAGCGAATCTGTGTCTGGGAAAATGCGAAGCTCACTCGGAGAAAATATACGCACCAACACGGTGATTATCGGCGGTGGAATGGCGGGAATTCTGACCGCCTATTTTCTGGTACAGGCCGGGGTGCCCTGCGTTGTGGTGGAAGCGGACAGAATTGGGAGCGGACAGACAAAGAACACGACAGCGAAAGTGACCTCCCAGCACGGTCTGATCTATGAGAAACTGCTGCAAAGCGAGGGGCTGGAGAAGGCGAAGCAATATGCCCGGGCAAATCAGGAGGCAATTGAAAGATATCGGAATCTTGCAGGAATATTAAAAAATGATGTGGAGTGGAGAGACTGCTCTTCCTACTTGTATACAAGACAAGACACGAAAAAGCTGCAGCGGGAATTTGAGGCAGCCCAAAAGCTTGGTATTCAGGCTGAACTTACAGAGAAGACAAGCCTTCCCTTTGAAGTGAAACAGGCACTGGAATTCAAGAGACAAGGACAAATCCATCCTTTGAAGTTTTTATACAGTATTGCGGAGAATATTACTGTATATGAAAAGACAAAAGTGAAATGTGTAGAAGAACATGTGGTGAAGACCGATTCAGGGGAGATATATGCAAAACACATTGTATTTGCATGTCATTATCCATTTCAGAACAGACCGGGCTATTATTTTCTGAGAATGCATCAGGAAAGGAGCTATGTTCTGGCAATAAAATCCGGAGGAATCTTGGAGGGAGTATATTATGGCATTGATGAAGATGGAGTGTCCCTCAGACAATGGGGAGAATACCTGCTTCTGGGAGGGGGGAGCCACCGTACCGGGAAAAAAATATGTGGAAATCCCTATGAATATTTGACCCATGTGGCAGATGAGTACTGGCCTGGGTGTCCTGAAGCCGCCCGCTGGTCTGCACAGGACTGCATGACACTGGATAAAATCCCTTATATTGGGCAGTACAGCCGGAGCCGGCCGTACTGGTACGTGGCGACAGGGTTTCAGAAGTGGGGAATGACAGGCTCAATGGTGTCGGCTATGATCTTGTCGGATCTCATTTGCAAAAGAAAAAGTAAATATGCAGAAGTGTTTTCTCCTCTGCGGTTTCATATGCAGACTTCTGTGGGACCATTTTTCAATGAAAGCGGTCACGCGGCAGCCGGACTGATGAAGCAGGCGGCAGGGGCTCCGGAAGAAAAGCTGGAAGCCCTGCGGCCAGGACAGGGCGGCACTATAGAACAGGGCGGCAGAAAGTACGGTGCATACAAGGATGAATCGGGAAAGGTATACAAGATATCGGTAAGATGCCCGCATCTGGGGTGCCAGCTTCAATGGAACGAGGTGGAAAAAAGCTGGGACTGCCCATGCCACGGTTCCAGGTTTGATTACAGAGGCAGACGTCTGAATGAACCTGCCCAGGAAGATATAGGATGTCACATTCTGGATATCAGGACGGGCTCTGATTGAACAGGTGTTAGGCAGATAATGGATTGAAACAGACCCTAAATAATTTACGAAAACAATA
>ENA-UOOI01002517-UOOI01002517.1-fermentation-metagenome-genome-assembly--contig:-NODE-2517-length-15699-cov-53.412746_pt1 | contig 15699 bp, 16 predicted proteins | sample MGYA00245779_ERZ724027 | MGnify/ENA primary metagenome ERZ724027 (study PRJEB28704, sample SAMN03018318) | fermentation metagenome | biome: anthropogenic terrestrial biome; feature: soil...
GCGATCTCCTCCCAGGTCTGGTTCCTGAAGTACCTGGCGATAAGGATGGTCTGGCATTCCGGGTCGGGTATCATTCCTATGCGTTCGAGGGCTTCGGTTTTCTCTTCGCGCAGTGCGGCTTCGTCGCTGCGGATCTCGTCCTCGAGTTCCAGCATCTTCATCACCATGTTCTCGATGCGGGATGTGTTGCGCGGGGGTGCCTTCGGCATGTCTGAGATGACGGGAGAGGCCGGGCTGCAGGCTATGTCCCGCAGGGCTGCGAGGCGCTCCTTCTTTGCCTTGATGTTTGCTTCGGCTCGTCCGAGCTGCCGCAGGTATTCTTTAGCGTTCACGGGCGTCTGCCTCCTTTCTGAGTCTTTCGAACAGTGCCGGGCCGTCTGCGTCGCTGAGTGTCATGAACCACTCGGAGTGGAAGAAGTCGTGCAGTTCGTTTATCCCGGTCAGGATGTCCTTCCTTTTCTCGTCCCATTTCTGCCAGCTGGGGTTCTCGCCGGTGCCGCGCCATCTGACGGGCTCGTTTCCGAGGTGGCGTTTCAGCTGTCTGCGGGCTGTGAGGTAGTCTCTGGCGGCCTGGATGATGATGGCGTTCGCCAGCCTCTCGTATGGGTCAGTGTCCATGGGCGGTCACCTCCCTGCAGTCGGTTGTGAATCGCCGGATCTTGTATCCCTTGCGCTTTGCCCGGTCGTATTCGGCTTTCATGCCGGCTGACAGTTCCACGCCGAATATCCAGACCTCGTCGCACTTGTCCATGAGGATGTTTCCGAAGAACAGGCCGAGACGTCGTTCGTCCGGGTTCTCGTCATGGAGGAACTGCGTGAAGAGGAGGTGCGATGCGACGGGAATGTATCCGCTCATTGCAGCGAACCGGCAGTAGTCGCGTGCGGAGATGATGTTGTTCATGACGTCTCCGGCGTATTTGCTGCAGATGTAGACCATGGGACGGTATTGTCTTCCGTGTTTTTCGCGTTCGATTCCTGCGAGGGCTTTTCCGGCGGTCGGGTCGGCGTAGCCTTCAAAGTTCCTGTATGTCATACCGTCACCTCCAGTTCCGTGATCTCGATTTCGATGCCGGCTCCGTTGTCTGTCCAGCGTTTTTCGACCGTCTCCTTCACGACCTGTGCGTCGTCCTTCCAGAATCCGCATTTCGTCATGCAGTCCTTGAGGAGTTTCTCGATGTTGTCCGTGTCGGGTCGGGTGACGCGCCACGTTCCGGGCTTGTGCGACCTGCCTGCCGGGTAGAGCCATGCGGCGTGCAGGAAGAGCGGCCCTTCGAGCGGTTTCTCCGGCGCGTGTTTTACGAGCGCTCCAAGGAGGAGTCGCTTCGCCTGTTTGACGGCGGCAGGTTCATAGAACACGGGTCTGCCGTTTATGATGCTTACTTTTTTCATCTGTGCCGTCGCTGTGGGCGGCTCTATGTCCAGGAAGAATTTCATATGGGTACCTCGTTTTTCTGTTTTGCGGTTTGTCGGAGGAACGATTTTTGAGGAAATCCCGCGCGTCCCGGTTTCGTGGTGGGGGAAGGCAGGCTTTCAGGCCTTCCCCACACCCGGAACCGTTGCGGAAGCAAGGTATTTATATAAGGCGGTTTTCCTCCACTCGGAGGAGCGTCCTTTCTGCGCTTTTCTTCCGCAAGAGGGAGAGGCGGTCATTTCTCGTTCTTCCGTGTGCTGTCGATCCGGATGACGACGCCGCGGTCGTTCCTGTAGGTGTCCGGGAGTTCCTTCAGCCTGTCCCGGACGCAGCGTTCGGAAAGGCCGAGGTATTCGGCGAGGTCGCTTACGCGGACCGGCTGGTTGATGGAGCAGGCGTCGTAAGCGGTGTTGATCTCGTCTGCCCGCTGCTGCGGTGTCGTGTAGCGGCTGCTTTTCGTCAGGTTCCCGATCGGGCTGCCTTCCGCGCCGAGTCCGTCCAGTTCCCCGGTGTCGTCGAGCCTGTGCACCGGGTATTCGAACCAGAAGTTCACCGGCCTGATGTTCGCGAACTCGCGCAGCGAGGATTCGAGCCGCCATGCGGTCGCGTTCCCGTCGCGCACGTTGTTCTTCAGGTCGTCGGTCAGCTCGAGCTGGATCATGTCGAGCTGTGCGTCCGGGTCGCGTGCGAATACGCCGGAGCCTGACGCACGGTCCATGGCCTTCTTTGCTCCCTGCGCGCCCTTCGAATGATGATGGCAGTAGATGGTCGAGCAGCCTGTCTCGGTGCATATCTTGTCGAACTGGTTGCAGAACGCTCCCATTTCCGAGGCGTTGTTCTCGTCGCCGGTGATGACCTTGTAGATCGGGTCGAGCACGATTGCGTCGAGGTGCTGGTCGCGCACCCTGCGGATCAGCTTCGGCACGAGCTGGTCGAGGGGAACGGCGTGACCGCGCAGGTTCCAGATCACGATGTCGTCCGAATGCTTCATGGGCAGTCCGAGCGCCTCGTATATCTTGAGGAACCGGTTGATTGCGCTTGCCGGGTCGATTTCGAGGTTCACGTAGAGGACGCGTCCCTTGCGGCAGTTGAAGCCGAGCCATGGTCTGCCTTCTGCGATGGCAATGCACAGCTCCATGAGGAGGAAGGATTTCCCGGCCTTCGACGAGCCGCTGATCAGCATCTTGTGGCCGCGGCGCAGGATTCCCTCGATGAGCTCCTCGGGGAGCTGCGGCGGGTTGTCCTTGTATTCGCTGAGTGCGACCATGTCGGGCAGTTCGTCGCTGACGCCCTCGGCGAAGTCCATCCAGTCCACCCAGCTTTTCCTGCCGATGTTCGTTGCAACGAGGTACTGCCTGTTGCCGTTCCGGGTGACGCCCGGCATGCGGGACAGGCGGCTCGGATTGCGGTTCTGCTTGTCTATGGAGACGCCGTGCTTCTCGAGGAAGTCGTAGAGGTATTCCACGCGCTTCCTGTATTCCTCGTAGCTGTCTGCGTCGATGTGCACGATGGCGTGCAGGCTCTTCCCGCCGCTGTGGACGATGGCGGCTATCGGCAGTTCGAGCTTGCGGAAGAGGATGTCCTGCTCCGCGATGGGCAGGGTGTCGGATTCGACGAGTGCGTAGCGGAACTTCGTGACGTTCTCGTTCTTCACGCCGTCTCCGTCGAGCGGGTTGAAGCGTATCCATGCGCCGCAGTCCGGCTTCCAGTCTCCGACGGTTGCGCCGACGTCGTCCGGATGCTTCTTCAGGCTGTCGATGAGTTCTCCTGCGGTTCTGTCGTATACGCCTTTGCTGGGGAGCCACTTGCCGTCGGCGTTCTGCCACACGTCGCCCGTGACGTAGCCGACAATGTCGTCCCTGTCGAAGAGCAGCTCCAGATAGGTGGTCAGATCCTGCGCGGGATTCCACGGTTCGGTTGCGAATCCGTTGAAACCGTCCATGCCGTCGTACTCGATAGTGTCGTCCCAGTTCAATGCCTGGTCGCGGTCGGGGTGCGGCATCCAGCCGCGCTCCTTCGCCATCTGCACGATGGTGCCGCCTTTGACGGGCTTGCCGTTCCCGTGGAACCCGTCCCATTTCTTCTGGCATTCGCCGGGATGGTAGCGGTCGTCGTTCTTCGACCAGTCGTCCCAGATGGAGCAGGGGTACCCCTCCTCCTTCAAGGCCATGCCGACGGCTATCCATTCGGCGCGGGACAGCTGTGCAACGTCTATGGCGCTGAGCGCCGAGAGAATGTTGTTGTCCATGAAAACCTCCTATGGTCTGTATGTGTCCGGATCGATCCGGTAAGGGACTCTCCAGTGGTTGTCAGCGAGCTGTGAAATAAGGGAGCTTGCGTCCGTGAACGTCCAGGTTCCGACCTGCCGGAATCCGTATCGTTCCAGGCATCGGATCTGCTTGGGTGTCGCGAGTCCGAGCTCCTGGCGGCGTTTGAGCCTGTCGATGAGGAGCGAAGCGAGCCCCGCGTTCTGAATGCTCTCCGGGTAGATTCCCCGGTGTTCGAGGAAGGCGAGCTGCTTGTCCGTCGGCGGCGCCATTTCCCACGCGAAGGTGGGAACGTAGCTGGTCAGGTCCTCGGCGGCAATGCTGAGCGCGTACTGGATCGGGTCGACGAGCTTGCGCTTGCGTGCCCGCATCTCGGCGAGCTGCTTTGCAAGGGCGTTCTCACGCTCCGCGAGAACGTCGCGCTCCGCCTGCTGTTCGGCTTCGATGAGATCGATGCCGTCCCCGTCGTCCTGAATCTGTTTGTCGATCATTTCCGCGATTTTCTCGTCCCTGCTGATGAGCGCGGATGGTCTGCACAGGTCGTGCCGTGCGGAAAGCCACAGGAAGTCGAGGAGCAGAAGGTCCTCCTTGCCCGGAGACAGCCGCATTCCGCGTCCTACCATCTGCTGGTACAGGCTGCGGATTTTCGTCGGCCGGAGGATGACGATGCAGTCGACCGACGGGCAGTCCCAGCCTTCGGTAAGCAGCATGCTGTTGCACAGCACGTCGTATCTGCCGTTCTCGAAGTCCGCGAGGATCTCCGAGCGGTCGCCGGAGTTCCCGTTGACCTCCGCCGTGCGGAGTCCGACGTCGTTGAGCATCCGGCAGAACTTCTGCGATGTTGCGATGAGCGGAAGGAATACGACCGTCCTGCGTCCCCTGCAGTAGTGGAGCATCTCCTGTGCTATCTGTTCGAGGTACGGGTCGAGTGCGTGTCCGATCTCACCGGCGGCGAAGTCGCCGCTTGATATGCCCACATTGTTGATGTCGAGTTCGAGCGGGATCATCTGCGCCTTGACCGGGCAGAGATAGCCGTCGCGGATGGCGTCAGGCATGCTGTACTCGTATGCCTTGCTGTCGAAGTATTCGCCGAGGTTGCGCATGTCTCCCCGGTCGGGAGTGGCGGTCACGCCGAGGACGTTCGCCTGCGGAAAGTGCTCCAGAACGTGCTGGTAGCTGTCCGAAAGGCAGTGGTGCGCCTCGTCGACGATGATGTCCTGGTAGTAGTCCGACGGGAACCGGGCGAGTCTCTTTTCCTGTGCAAGCGACTGCACGGAGCCGACCGTCACCGGGACCCGGCTGCCGAGAGCAGTGGACTCCGCCTTCTCCAGCACGGAGTCAAGACCTGACGCCTCCCTGAGCTTGTCGGCCGCCTGTTCGAGGAGTTCACTGCGGTGCGCCATGATGAGCACGCGGTGCCCTCTGTTTACCTGGTTTTCTGCGACCGATGCGAAGACGACCGTCTTACCGCACCCCGTGGGGAGGACGAGGAGCGTTCTGCGCTGCCCCTCGTCCCATGCGGAAAGGATCGCCTGCTTCGCCTCGGCCTGGTATGGTCTCAGCTGAAACATGTCGCGCCTCCTTTAGAACGGAAGCTCGGAATCGTCGCCGGAGACCGTCATCCACTCGTCCTCTTCGGGGAAGAACTTCTCGTCGTAGTCGATGAACCTGTCCACGTCGTTCGCCTGACGTTCGTTGCCGTCACGGTCCGTGTATGTGCGCGGCTTGAAATGGGCGCGTCCACGGCTGCCGGTCACACGATTCCAGTCCATGACGAGCCTTTCACCGTGCTTCTTCTGGCCGATGCACCGGAAGAACGCGCTGATCTTCCATTCGAGGAGCCTGTTGAGAATAAGGTCGGTGTGGACGATGGCCGTGCCGTCGTCGGTCTGCACCTGCAGGGTGAGCGATGCCTTGTTGCAGGCGCTCATTTTCGCCGAGCCGGGAAAGCGTCCGCGCTCGAAACCCGTGACCGTGAAGTTGTAGTCGCCTTCGGGAAGGATGATAAACTCCTGGCCGTCGTTCTCAATGGCGTCGTTCCAGTCCATTCCCGCGTTCTGATTGCTGTTCATGTAATCTGCCATGATTGAAGATCCTCCTTAATCAAGATGCGTGTGGTCTGCGTTGATGAGCTTCAGGATCTGGTTCCAGTGCCTGAGAACCCATTTCGTGATGAACTCCTCGTGGTATTCCGCAATGGGAACCGAGATGTCGTAGTGTCCCTTGGATGCGACGACCTTCTGCACGTCGGCGTCAGTGACGTTCGCCTCCGCCATGAGGCTGCGGAGCCGGTCGAGCGGCGTCGCCTGACCGGGCGCAGGATCGGCCGGTTCTGCCGATGCCTTCCGGGCCGGCTTTTCGTAGAGCTTTGCAATGTTCCGGTAGTCGAGGTCGACCACCTCGGGGAGCGGTTCACGGGTCTTGGCGTCCCACGCGGGGTGGTGCGTCGTGTAGATGACGCGCTTGCCTCCCTGTGCCTTCGCCGTGTTTGACTCCGATGTGACCACGAAGGTCTGGTAGTTGCAGAAGAAGAGGAAGTCCGCCCATTCCTTTAGGAGCGGTGCGACCTGCTTGCTGAGCTTGAGCTCCCAGCGGTCGTACGCGCCCATCTCGTCGGGCTGTTCGAACTTGCGCATCCTGGCGTGCGCCGTGATGACCACGTGGATTCCCGCGGCGATCACCTTGTCGCAGGCGGCGAGGAGCTTTGAGAACTCCTCGGCGAGGTAGGTGTAGCCCTTGCCGTAGCCGAACGATTCGATGCTGCTCTGCTTGTACTTGTTGCAGACGTATGTGATGACGAGCTGCTCCGCCCAGTCCGCGGTGTCGATGACGAGCGTCCTGCAGATGCCCGGCGTCGCCGCGACTTCGTCCACATCTGCGAGGAGTTCCTCCCATGTCTGCGGTTTGTCGATGCGTCGCACATCCATGTGGGCTGTGCCGCCTTCGGTGTCGATGATGAGCGGGTCCGGGTAGCGGGCGGCGAGGCTTGTCTTGCCGATGCCCTCCGGACCGTAGATGACCGTCTTCTGGGCGCGGTCGATTCTGCCCTTTGTGATGTTCAGCATTTTCGGTTCATTCCTTCCTATCTGAGCTGGCAGGAGTAGTCCTCGACGACGGTGACGCCCGGCACCTTCGCTCCCGCGTTGATGAGTTTCCTGACTTCCGTCTTTGCGACTTCGGGTTCGGGGATGCGGTAGCATTCCGGGTGCTTGTTGCGTTTGAGCCACCGGACCGCCTTCGCCGCGTCGGATACATCCACGTGGCTTGTCTTCCGGTAGGAGAAGGTCGCCACGTCGAGGTCGGTCTTCCGGCCGGCGCATTCCCGGTCGAGGATGTGCATCAGGCGCTCCTGTTTGCGTGCGATCCGTTCGCGCCGTTTCCTGAGCCTTGCCTCCTCGGCCTTGAGAGCCGCCTCCTCGGAGCGGAGGTTCAGGATGAGCTTCGCCAGCCAGGAGAGTATGGAGTGACGCTCCATCTGCAGGCTGTCGATCTGGCTCTGGATGCTGTCGATGTCGCACAGGATTTCGCCGGTCTCCTCGTCGAACTCGATCTGGTCGGTCAGGCGGAGGATTTCAGTGTTGATCTCGTAGAGCTTCATCCGTGTCCTCCTTCATTTCTCTGATGGCCAGTTCCTCGACGCTGTCTCCCGGCACGATGACGGTGACGTGCCTCTTGTCTCCGAGCAGGAAGCGGAGCATCCGTTCCCTGACGGTCAGGCTGCGCACGGCGGCGATTCCGTCGTCCTTCGGTTTCCGTGCGACGCTGATGGTGAGTGCATGTTTCATGTGCTGTTACCTCGCTTTCTTCGTATGCACGAGGGAGGCGGGATTGCCTCCTTCGCTATACGGACATTCCGAGGGTGTTTTGATGGGGTGTCTGTCAGAAAAACTTCTTGAATTTTTTCCGTGCGGATTCGATGGACTCGTGGACGGTCTTGAAGTCCTTTCCCTCCCGGCGTGCGATTTCGCGCTCCGACAGGCCGCCGGCGAGCATGAGGATGCGCCGCTGCTGGATTGCAGTGAGATGAGAGAAGGCGCGGCTTATGCGTTCGTGCAGTTCCTCCTGCCTGAGCTTCTCCGCCGGATCGTCATCCTGCGTGCCGTATTCCGTGCCTTCGTAGAGGATCGCGTCGAGCGACCAGCAGTGGCGGCGCTCCTTCCTGTCCGCCGATTCCTCGGCGGTGCGGGAGCCGATAATCATGGTGCCGAGCTCTTCGCTGACCTCGACTTCGGACGTGGTTCCGTCCGCGAATTCGTAACTTACCTTCATTTGAGAAGACCTCCATTCGTGCTGGGAATGGAGGCTTCTCACGGCGTCCGCGTCTGAAAAAGGGCGCAGGAATACTGACCGCAGTCCGCTGATGGAGATGAAGTCTCCATTCCGGGATTGCGGCGTTCCTGCTCATCGGATCGCCGTCACATGTTCAGTTGTCCGCCCTGAGGCGTGAGCCGCCGTCGATCACTCGGCGCGCCATGGGGACGGGGTGGAATCCGCCCGTTCAGCGGACTCCGGATGCGATTCGGCATACGTCCTTATCGCAAACATAAAATTTGACTTCTGAACAGGATTGTGGTAATATTAATTGCGTATGACTGCGCTTTCACGCACCTGCTCCCGGAGCCGCCTTTAATATACGAAATCGGGACTTTCGATCTGGGGATGGTTTGGTACGGCATGGTACGGCGTGGTACAAAAATCCGAGAGAGGAGGGGCCGGCATTGGAATTCAAGACCTTGTTCCAGATTTTGAAAAAGCACCTGTCCGATGGTCATGATGTGCCCTACTTCTTCCGCGATCTTATGGCCATGCTGACAGAGGTCTCCGAGGATGAATGGGGAACATCAAAAGATCCATCGCAGGAAGGAAAAGACAAGTCGTTGCGCAGCTATGCGAAGCGAGGCCTTCCGAAGAAGTCGGCGCAGACCATCGTTTACAGGCTCACTCCGGAGAACACCATCGAAAGCATCAACAGCCATGGTGAAGCACAGCGACGGCTGCTTGCCGAAGATCTGAGAGGCTACGACCCGGACATTGATGCAGACAACGTTGCCGAGAAGGTGACGGACTGGCTGGTTGAAATGATCCAGGTCTCCGCCGGGCTCGTTCCGCAGGACGAATTGACGAAGCAGAAACAGCAGCAACTTGATGCACAGTTGAAAAGCAGGTACGGAGACTATCTGCTTGCAGAAGAGGAAAACCACTGTGCATTTCCCGGGTGCGGGCGCGAACTTGTGCTGACTAAGGGTGGCAAAATCTCCTACGCATACGAGGTAAGCCTGATCGATAAAACCGCGCCGGCAACTCCTGAAAATCTTCTGGCAATGTGTCCGCAGTGCCACGCAACCTACCTGCTTGATTCCAACAAGAAGCTGTGCAAGGAGCTGAAGATGACGAAGAAGCTCCTCTCTGCACATCAGCAGAGCACAAAACTTCTCAGCGGCCTGCCTCTCGAGAAGGGAATCATCGGTGTCATCAGCCGCATCCGCAAGCTCGGAGAAAAGGAACTGTCCGGCGCAACATACGAACCGGTCGAACTGAAGAGGAAGATCAGCCCGGCAACCGACATGGCCTTGTACACGACCGTCAGTCTCTACGTCACGACGTACTACAAGAGCATTCGCGACATCATGGTCAGCGCCGACAAGCGCGGTCTGATTGACTACGACGAGGTGCAGGATCAGATGCACGCCTTCTACAGGAAACTGAAGAAGGCCGGCAAATCGAAGCTGGAGATATTCACGGAGATCAGCGAGCGCATTCACCGCGTCACCCTGCAGGAGGATCTGTTCTGCCAGATAGTCGTGGCGTTCTTCATAGAGAAATGCGAGGTTTTCGATGCAGATGCCCAATAAGCTCTATTCCTACAGTGAAAGCACACTTGCCCTGATTCCAGCGGTCCTCGAACGTCTGAAGCAGGGCGCTGTTCCCGTGAAGGAGCTGTTCACCGGCATGCGCGGCGCGCTGAGCGATCCGTCGGATTTCCTTTCCGTCATGGACTGCCTTTATGCACTGCGTGCCGTGGATATCAACGATGAAGGCGAGGTGTACTCATGCTTGTGGAAATGACGTCCCCGGTGTTCCGGGAAAAGGGAAATCCCCGTCCGCCGATCCGCTTCAAGAAGGGTCTGAACGCGGTGCTCGGCAAGAACGACGGCGAGAACTCCATCGGCAAATCATCAGCCCTGCTCGCCATCGATTTCGTATTCGGCGGAGACACTTATCTTGAAAGCGACGGCGTGAAGCACATCGGCGCACACACCATCTACTTCACCTTTGAATTCGAAGGGAAGCCGTACCACTTCGCCAGAAACACGTCATCGGCTGACGAAATTCAGGTCTGCGACGAAAGCTACAACCTGACGGGCACCGTCTGGAAGAAGCATGAGTTCTGCGACTGGCTGCAGAAGCAGTACCACATCGACTTCGCGGGACTTTCCTTCCGCGAAGAGGTCAGCAGCTTCTTCCGCATCTACGGCAAGGAGAATCTCAACGAACGCAGACCATTGCAGGGACTTCCCGGCGAGAGCATGCAAAGGTCAATCGACGTCCTCGTCAAGCTCTTCGACCGGTACAAGGACATCGAAGCCTTCAGCACAGAGCTCGAGGAGCAGAAAAAGAAGCTCTCCGCATTCAAGGAGGCACGACGGTACCGTTTCGTCCCCGACCTCGTCGGCGGGAAAACGCAGTACGAGGAGAACCTGGCGAAGATACGTTCACTGGAAACCGAACTGGACAACCTCGTCACGGAGACCACGGAGATCCGTGACACGGAAGATATAGAAAAAGTCCGCCTCAAGTCACAGCTCGATGCCGAGAGGCTGAGACTTGAAACGGACATACAGACGAAGCAGCGGCGGCTCACACTTCTCGACATGAGCCTTGAATCCGGACTGTACCCGACGGAGGCGGACCTGTCCGCTCTGCAGGAGTATTTCCCGCTGATGAACATCAGGAAACTGTACGAGGTGGAACGCTACCACCGCAAGCTCGCGAAGATACTGGACAACCAGTTCTCCGTTGAAAAGGAGCAGGTGCAGGGAGAGATATCCGCCCTGCAGGAGCAGCTGCAGAAGGTACGGAATCAGATAAAGGAGCTCGGATTCGTCGGGAACGTATCGAAGGAGTTCCTCGACCGGCATTCCGAACTCAAGGGAAGAATCGACGCGCTCAAGGCGCAGAACGATGCCTGGCTGACGCAGCAGGATCTGCAGGACGCGAAGAAGCATGCGGATGACACGCTCAAATCGGCGATAACAAGCATCCTTGCGGATATAGAGCGTGACGTCAACGCGAAGATGAAGCAGTTCAACGACTCCCTCTACTCCGATGTACGCAAGGCTCCGCGGCTGCATTTCAACAGCTACAACAGCTATACGTTTGAAACGCCGGACGACACGGGAACCGGCACGAACTACAAGGGCATGGTACTGTACGACCTTGCCATTCTGTATCTGACGGCGCTTCCCGCCATAGCGCACGACTCGCTGATTCCGAAGAACATCAGCAACGGAGCCATCGACGGCATCATGAGGATATATGCGGGAACAGACAAGCAGGTGTTCATCGCCTTTGACAAGCAGGACTCCTACCCGGAGGGCACACGGAGGATACTGGCGGACAACATGGTGCTGAAACTTTCCGACAACAATTCCGAACTGTACGGAGAGTCGTGGAACAAAGAGGAAAGCAAATGAAAAGAAAAATGAGCTACAAGAAACTGTGGAAACTGCTGATAGACAGGGACATGAAGCGCACAGACCTCCGCAAGGACGCAGGAATCAGCTCATCCTCCCTCGCCAAGCTCGGCAAGGACGAGAACGTCACGACCGATGTGCTCCTCCGCATATGCAACACGCTTGACGTCGACCTGAACGATATCGCGGAAACCGTACAGGAAGAAGAGGAAACCTTGGAAACAGGAACCGTCGCCAGACGGAGCCATGGCACGTCACACAGAGGCGCGTCCATGAGCCGGGTGGACTGACTGTCCATGCCGCATGCTATTGAGCGGTGAAGATTGTGAGGAAGAAGTATGCCACAGGCAGATAAGCAGAGCACGTACAATTTCATAGACCTCTTCGCGGGAGCCGGAGGCCTGTCCGAGGGATTCCTCCAGGCAGGCTTCCGTCCGGTTGCGCACGTCGAGATGAACGAGTACGCCGCGAAGACGCTCGAAACCCGCAGCGCATACTACTATCTGAAGAACACAGGCAACCTCACCCTCTACAGGAAATACCTCTCCGGGAAAATCAGCCGCGACGAGTTCATGAAGCAGATTCCCGCCTCCGTCACGAAAACCGTCATCAACGAGACACTGTCTGACGAAACCCTCCCCGCCGTCTTCAAGACCATCGACGGCATCATGAAGATACGCGGCATCGAGAAGATAGACGTAGTCGTCGGCGGCCCGCCGTGCCAGGCTTACTCCCTCGTAGGAAGAGCTCAGAGCAGCCATATGGAGACTCCGATGGAGGAAGACCCGCGCAACTACCTCTATAAGCTCTACGCACGATTCCTCAAGAAATACCAGCCGCGCATGTTCGTCTTCGAGAACGTGACCGGCATTGAATCCGCCCAGGGCGGCACCATCTGGAAAAACCTGCAGAAGTACCTCAGGCGCGTCGGATACAAAATCGAGTGCCATGAGCAGAATGCGCAGGACTTCGGGGTGCTCCAGAACCGGAGGAGAATGATCATCGTCGGATGGCTCAAGAACAGCGACCTGGCATATCCGGACTTCGTGGTCAAAAAGTCCGTGGCCGTGGTGAACGACCTGTTCACTGACCTTCCGGAACTCCATCCCGGTGAAAGCAACAACACCTACTCGAAGAAAAAGCCGAGCAGCTACGTGACCGAAACCGGCATCCGCACGAAGGACGACGTCCTGACCCTGCAGAACTGCCGGCCGAACATCGACCGCGACATAAAGATATACGAAAGAGCCATAGAGCTCTGGAATGACGGGCACAAGCGTCTCAACTACAACGACCTGCCCGAGGAACTGAAGACGCACAAGAACCGCCACTCCTTCACCGACCGCTTCAAGGTCGTTGAGGGAGACGAACACTGCTGCCACACAATACTGGCGCACCTTTCCAAGGACGGCCACTACTTCATCCACCCGGACATCAGGCAGCACCGTTCCATCACCGTGCGTGAGGCGGCGCGCATACAGTCATTTCCGGACAGCTACTACTTCGAAGGACCGCGTACATCGCAGTTCGTGCAGATCGGGAACGCTGTGCCGCCGCTGATGGCAAGAGGCATCGCCGAGGGAATTTTCGCACAGCTTCACGGGGAGGACGCAGATGGAAAGCAGTGAAAACGGAAACCTGCTCCTCGAGCAGTACGGCAGGTTCAAGCGTATGGAACTGGAGAAATCACCGTTCCACTTCCTCCTTGCGAACGAGTCCCACATCGATCCGAACCCGCACCAGATCAACGCGTTCTGCGCCGCAATCGACGCCATGAAGACAGGCGGCATGGTGCTTGCTGACGAGGTCGGACTCGGAAAGACAATCGAAGCCGGGCTCGTCCTGCGCTACATGCTGGAATCCGGAGCAAGGACGGTGCTGATTGCGCTCCCGGCATCCCTGCGCAAGCAGTGGGAACTGGAGCTCGAGGAGAAGTTCGACCTGAAACCCGTAATCCTGGACAGGCTCACGGTTGAGCATGACGCAGAGGACTGGCACAAGAAACTCGCCGACAGACAGAGCGTCCGGATTGTCATCACATCCTACGACTATTCGGGAAAACTGATGAAACGCTTCCCGGATGTGAAGTGGGACTTCCTCATCATCGACGAGGCGCACAACCTGCGCAACCTGAATGGCACGAAACGCGCTAAGCGTCTGTTCGGGCTGTCCGGCGGGATACCGAAGATCCTCCTGACAGCCACACCGCTGCAGAACTCGCTCATGGACCTGTACGGTCTGGTCTCCTTCATCGATCCGAGAATCTTCGGCTCGGAGAAGGTGTTCCGCCAGCGGTACATAAAGGATGAAGACTACGACGATTTGAAGCGCGAGCTCACTCCCGTCCTGTACAGGACGCTTCGTAAAGACGTGGCAGGCTACATGCACTTCGTGAAGCGTATCTGCAAAACCGTGGATTTCGAACTGTCGCGGGACGAGATAGAACTCTACGAACGTGTGAACCTGTTCCTCAAGAGGGATGTCCTGTACTCGATACCGACATCCAACCGGGCGCTGATCATCCTCGTCATCCGCAAGCTCATGGCTTCATCCAGCTTCGCCCTGATCGAGACATTCGAGGTGCTGAAGAAGCGGCTCGAAAAGCTGTATGAAGGCACGAAGTCGGCGGACGCGCAGGAGGGCTTCGACCTCTTCTGGAGTTTCGTCGAGGACGAGATCGACGAATCCGGCTTCGAAGAGACCGAGGACGAGGACACTGCCACACAGAAGGCATACATTCAGGCGGAACTGGACGAGGTCAACGCCATCATCGAAGTGGCGAAGCGCATAAAGACGAACTCGAAGGTCACCGCGCTCAAGCAGGCGCTTGAAATCGGATTCTCCTACCAGCGCGACCACGGCATAGCGCAGAAAGCCGTCGTGTTCACCGAGTCGAAGCGGACACAGAAATACATCGCCGAAGAGCTCAGGAAATCCGGGTACAGCGAGGAAGACATCCTTCTGTTCAACGGAGGATTCGACGATGCCATGTCGAAGGAAATATACCAGGCGTGGCAGGCGAAGAACTACGGAAACGCGAACTACGGAAGAAGCGTCGAATACAAGCACGCCATCGTTGACTACTTCCGGGAGAACGCGAAGATACTCATATGCACCGACGCCGGCTCGGAAGGTCTGAACCTGCAGTTCTGCAACACGGTCATCAACTACGACCTGCCGTGGAACCCGATGAAGATCGAGCAGCGAATCGGCCGCTGCCACCGCTACGGGCAGCAGAACGACGTGGTCGCCATCAACCTGCTGAATACGCAGAACGAGGCGGATAAGCGCGTCTACGAGATACTCTCGGAGAAGTTCAAGCTTTTCGAGGGCGTGTTCGGAGCCTCCGACATTGCAATCGGAGCCCTGGAATCCGGCACGAGTTTCGAGAAGACGGTGCTGGACATCTATCAACGATGCAACACGGCTGCTGAATTCAAGAAAGAGTTCAACAAGCTGAACAGAAAGCTGGATGCAAAGCGCGACAAGAAAGCGCAGAAGCTCCGCGACATTCTGGTCACGGAAAGCAGCGGCGCAAAGAAGCAGGCACTCGAAGGCACGAAGAAGGACATCGACCGCTACCTGCAGCAGGTCGACTACTGGAGCAAAGTCGCGCAGCCGGAGGTGTTCCGGGACGTCCAGTACTGGAAGGTCGACGGCTGGGGTGAACAGAACATTGGCGCACACGGATACCTGTTCCTCGGCGCGATGTGCAACAATGCGGACATCCTCTTCCCTGTGCTTCTCATGTGCGACCATGAAGGCAGGTATGTCGACTTCGAGGAGGACGACCTTGTGCCGGAACTGGAGAAGATCGACGACTCAGACGTGCGGTATTTCACGCCGACTGATGAGGAAAACGCGCTGTTCCAGAGAACGTACCAGAACCTCGTCTCCGAGATGCTGGACAAGCTCGACAGGCAGTCAGAGCCGGTACGGGAATACAACCGGCGCAAGATCGAGAACTGGATACGCATCCAGAACGAACAGCTTGTCGTGCAGTACCAGGAGATGAGCGCGGAAATCGAGGAACTCCGCGAACAGGAAAGAGCCTCGAATAATTTCTACGAAAAGATAGACATCAGGAAAAAGTCGGAGCAGAAGGAAAGGAAACTCGAGGCGTTCCAGGCATCGTTCCATGAACAGGACACCCGGTTCAGAGCCGAGGGCGAGCGGGAAATCAGGGAGTTCAACGCCAGCCTTGAGATTGACAATCCCATCCTTCTGATCAGCGTTGTACTGAAGTTTTAGGAGATAGAGATATGCAGAAAAAAGGAAAACTCGAGCTGACCTGGGTCGGCAAATACGATGAGGAGAAGCCGGTCGA
>ENA-UOOI01002518-UOOI01002518.1-fermentation-metagenome-genome-assembly--contig:-NODE-2518-length-15699-cov-16.308425_pt1 | contig 15699 bp, 20 predicted proteins | sample MGYA00245779_ERZ724027 | MGnify/ENA primary metagenome ERZ724027 (study PRJEB28704, sample SAMN03018318) | fermentation metagenome | biome: anthropogenic terrestrial biome; feature: soil...
GCACCATGTACCCATCTTTCACTTATTTCTGAATTTCTTCACCATACCGCATATCGTTTCCAATTACGTTTTGGCTGAAAGATGATTCAATCTTCCCAGCAATTTGGATGTGTGCATTTCTATTATTCCAAATAGAAACACCCTCTCAATTGAAGCTTATGCAACTTTTAAGAAGGGGGCATATAATCTACCTGCCGATTTTCCCATTCCACTTAAAATTCCACTAATAGTGGAAAGCAAAACGGGGAGGGTCCCCAATTTTGAAATTATTGACGTTAATACGTTTAAAAATCCTGTTCCAGTATCAATTAAACCACCAAAAGCATTACCGTTGACAACAGCCTTAGATAACTGTTCAAATGCCGCAGTAGCACGATTTGTTTTAGCTTCCAGTCCTTCTTCATAATTAGCCATTTTTTGCATAGCTGTACCAGAGGAATTAGAAGCATCTGCTGTGTATTTTAAGGCTGTAGAGTAATTTTGAAATAACACGGTGGCATTTTCGCGTTGCCTCGTGCCAGCTATTGCAGTTGTCAGCGCATTTTGTTCTACAGAATTATAAGATTTCCACTTTGCTCCGATCTCATCAAGAACATCACCAAAATTTCTAAACTGTCCTTGACCATCACGAAGTTTAATGCCTACTTTTCCTAATACAGACTCGACATCATTCAGGGATTCTCCCGTTTCGTCATCAACAAATTTTCCAGCTTTTACGTTTCCCATTCTACTGAAGATGGCTTGACCTTCTGTTACTTTTATGACTTATCTAAAAAGATAAGCGAAAACGGTTCTTCCAAAAACGTCTTTACGTTTGACCGTTCTTCTCTCCCTTGTTAAGTGGCTTATAGGAGATGTGCAGACTATCACATCCTCATTCGTTATAAATGAGGTTCTCTTGTTTAGTCGTTCAGCGTAAATTAAATAATATTTTTAGGTAAGTGGTGTTTACCTTTTCCTAAACCATCTGCGTAAGCGCATTGTTTAGAACAATAATGATGTTTAGTTTTTTTATATTGACATTTTTCAACAGTTGCCTGTTTTCCGCAATATTCACAATTGAAAGTAATATTATGATATTGTTTTCTGCATTCAGAAGAACAAAACATTTCATTTTTATTTTTATGTCTATTATAATCACTTATGCTTAACACGAACTTCTTATGACATTGAATACACTCTAACTCGACACCATTTTCGTGAAACTTATTTGCACATTCATAGGAACAAAAGTGATTTTTAGATTTTTTATAGTGACTTAAAAGCTCTTCGTGTTCTTTGCCACAAACCTCACATTTAAATGTAATCCATTTATCCAATTGCTTCCTTGATAGTTTCGGTTTTAAACTAATATCTAAGTAATCATAAAAATTATTTAAAAACATATACTGAATTATTTTATCTTTATTAATTTTAACTTTATGATTACATAATGCATAATCAGATGAAACATAATCAGTTAATTTATTATGTATATAATCTAAAATAAGCTTTCGACATAATTCCAAATTATTATAAATATCATATTCCCAAAGATACAATATTTCTACTCCAAAGTTATTTACTATATATGTATGTTTTGCTTTATCTTTAATAATTCTATTGTACTGCATTTTATATGATATTTTTTTATATTTTCTTCTATCACAATGCCAATATGTTCCCATTACCTCAATAAAATACAAGTTATTATTAAATAGTATAGCATTATCCATCGAGTAAAACTTACAATTATATTCATTTTGAAACTGTAATCCCATATCTTTTAAACTGTTATTTATAATCTCTTGTGGTTTTGTATCAGTTTTTCCTACCGCTCTATTTTCTAATTCCTTTACGGCATTAATTCTACTCTTTTCTTTCCAATCATCTGATTGTGTTAGCACTTTAGCATACCATGCTTGTCTACATTTCTTACAACAAAAGTGAAAATTCTTAGTATCTAAATCATATTGGTGAGTATGAAAACTTTTACCGCAATAATCGCATTTTGCAAAACAATTAACATATTTAGGATTTAGTTTCCCAACTCTTGTTTTTTGCCATTCATTTTGACAATCAATATTGCAAAAGCGTTGTGTAGATTTTTTTGTCACCTCATATTCTTTTCCACACATTTCACAATGCCTAATTTCATATACCTGTTTATGTTTATATTCCAGCTCACATTTCTTAGAACAATAAACATTTATTCCTTTATGATATCCATCTTTATGTCGTAAAAACTCTTTTCCACAATTAGTACAATGCAATGTAATATAATTATGTTTACGCGAATATTGATATTTACATTCATGTGAACAATATTTCTGTTCCCTGTTTCTTGGTATAAAATTTTTTCCACAATTTAAACAATTAATTGATTCTATATTATTTCCTTCTTTTCGTTTAAAATATTATTTAATTCTTCGCCCTTATCGTCCCGCCACAGGACTTCTAAGTTATCTGTAACTTTCACCACAAAAGCTACAACCATTAAAGAGAATTTTCATTTGCGGATTATGTATTATGCCGCAACGGTTCTACTATTAAAACTTGTGCCAACTTCATCCATACTCTTTTGTGTAACTTCACCAACTGTAGCCAAATAACCGATGAGTTTGTCCATTGATACACCGGAAATGTTTGCCACGTTCGCTACTTTAGACATGGCCTCAGCAAGGCCACCAGCAGAGGTGGCGCTTTCAATATCTACTTTGGAAAGTTTATCAACAATTCCGATCGCATCATTAACAGCAACACCATAACCCTTCATACTTGAAGTTAAATATTCTGTTGCCTGTGCGGAATCAATTTCGCCAACCTTACTTAGCACCATAGAATCTTTTATGAGGGCATTAGTTTCTGCTATTGACCGTCCTTGCCTAAGCCATGAATCGGCAGAATTGGTCACATCTACCGTAGTTGATCCAAGCTCCTGTCCCATCTGATTATATGTGTCCATCAACTTAGAAGCCGCTTCGCGTGTATCACCAGTTGCCATTTGGATATTAACAAGAGCTTCATCTAAGGATTTAACATTTTGGGCCATTTCCTTGATTTGATTGACAGTCCCGAAGATTAAAGTCCCGCCAACAGTCCAAGTAAGCATCTTTTTAATATCGTTCCCAAGTTCGCCAAAAATCGTGTGACCCGTAGCTCCAGCGGACTTTGCAGACGCTTCTAATGCACTAATTTGGCCTCTAACATTCTGCAAACCGCTATTTAATTTAGTCATATTGGTTTCAGAATTTAATCCCTGTAATTCCGTTCTAATCTTAGCTACAGCATCAGGAAACTGTTTTGCTACTTTTACGTTGTCATTTAGAAATGCTTCAAAACGATTTGATGTGGCGCTTAACCTATCTAAATCCTTTTGAGATTTAAATAGGTCGTTTACCTGAACCTTTGCTTCTGCAACACTCTTATTTAACTCATTAAAAGCCGCTACTTTATCAGGGCCAACCTTTGTAGAATTAAATTTATCAAAATTCTCCTGTAATTTCTGAACATTAACCGTAGTTTGATTTACTTGACTTGCAAAACCCGGCTGGTTATCTAAATGAACTTGAGAAAATTTAGATGTGATAACATCTATATCTCTAGATAATTTTTCAGCACGAACATTCATATTCTCAATTGCCGTTTGAGGTAAATCTTTAGACATCTCAACATTTAAAAGAGAATATTCATTGCGTAATTCTTTCAGATATGTAGTTGCTTCCGGTATCTTAAATTTGTTTAACAGATCAGTAAATTTACCAACTTGTATTTGATTTAACGTCACACCGGCATTTTCAGCACGAGCTTGTAAGATTTGCATCTGTTGAGCTAATAAAGCAACTTTATCTGAAAGTTCTTTAATAGTTGTTCCAGACTTGGTTAAAGAAGATAAATCAAGGTTTGCTCCTAAATCAACTTTTTCAGGAGCTATTTTAATTGCCTGATTAATTTGCTGTTGCACCTGTGCGGTTTGAGATTTAATATTTTCAGTATTTAGTTGCGCTGAAATTTTTATAGGACGTAAATTTTTCTCAATAGTTTGTAAATCTTTCTGAATTTGACTTGTTGAAGCCGGTATGTTTAGTGTTGCGGCTACTTGAACCTGATCGAAATCAGCCATATTTTAGCATCACCCCTTTATAAACAAAAAAAAACAATGCCAATAGCATTATTCTTAATACTTTTCCATCCTAACATCTAACTCTAATGGATTATCCATCTTATATTTCTCTATGGCTGTTTCTAACATAGAATTTCCGCCCCAATAAGTGAATCTTTCTCTAGGATTCGACTGGTCTTTCCAAGCCCATCCTTCTGACCAAAGCAAGGGCAGATATCCATCAGAACTACCCCATAAAGAATTGTGCCAAGCAAAATTATTAAATCTCACATACATAGTGATTTGTTTACCGTTTGCACTGTATTGAATATCATCTGAAACATATGTAGAATGCTGAAACCGATTAGTACGATGGTAAACTTTTGGATAATATGACATGTATGCTAGTGCAATTTCATCATCCACATACTGCTTTAACTTAATTACTTCTTTTTTCAACATTTCTTCGTAAGTTTGCCCATTTTTCATTTTTAGTTTTCCAGCATTCATATTCTTTAATTGATCTGCAAGAGAGGACACAATCTCACCTTCTAACTTATCATCTGAATTTGCCGCTTAATATTTTGCAAATCAGTTTCATTACTATCAGTTGAGACACACAATACATCAAATTTTTGAATATTGAGACTATAAACTCCTAATAACGTATTCTTTACTCGGCGCAAACCATTTTCTTTCATTATGTAGACATTCCCACGAACAGATCGAAGAATATTTAAAAATTGTCCCATTGTTCGTCCATTAGGATCAAAAAATATCTTTACCATAATACAGTATTCCATTGGTCACACCTCCGTTTCGATTACATCTTATCTGCCAGTGAACTTATTGGGTTCCGATAATTATTTTTAAGTTTAATATATCCAAACTGATCAAAGCCCTTGAAAACATCTATCATACGATCTAATCCTATAGACCTGCAATTCATATCGCTTTGTTCAAGAATATCTCCCTCAAAACAACACTTAACATTCTTTCCGCATCTCTGTAAAATTGTTTTAAGAGTATATGTGTCAATATCCTGTGATTCAGTTACAAGCAGTCCACAATCATTTAGTTCAATACCACGAATATTAGCCGTTGGAATAATTTCCAGTATGCCATCTTGCATCATACGCTGAACCTGAACTATATCCCCATATTTAGAAGCTAAAATACCACCAATAGAAGACGTATTGAGAATCTTTGTATTTAAATCTCCTTTGATATAACCAAGCGTCTTAGCGTTTTTAAGTGTTTCAAAATGATATATAATATATATTTTCTTTATTTTACCCTTTTCTAATAGACTCTGCAAAAAATACAATGGAATACTGGTTTTCCCAACACCAGCTTTACCAGTTAAAACCGTAATTTCATTTTTATTTATAGAATCAAATGCACAGGACTGATATATATCAAGCGGCTTAATAGTGCCTAAAACTTCTGATTTAATAGATCTATTAGATAAATGCTGGTATCCTTCATTTGTCCATCTGTAAGCATCAATAGGATTTGATTTTATATCATCTATAATCAAATATTCATTCAAAACATTATCAAATTGATTTTCTGTTTGATGTTCATAAAAATAAGAAAGTTTATCATCATCTAAATACAGTTCTTTATATCCCTTATAAATATCTTTTTCATTACTACCAAAAACCTCTGAACCCAATTTAGTTTTTAATGGCAATAACTGCGTTATGATATTATAAAGACACAGATCGTCCGTAACAAAATATATTGGATTTATTTTTTCAAACCAATATTCTACACTCATCGCAATGAGATTATCAGGGGTTTCATCTAAATCAAGATAGTCAATCATCTGATATATTTCATCAGACAATAGAAATACATCATATTTATCTTGATTTTCTACTAAAAGTCTAGTAACCTTTCTTGCTTTATATTTAGTTTCTTCATCTTTATACGAAGCGTATTTGATATTTTCGATTTCGCGTAATGTTACTTCTGAAATTACAAATCGGAACAAACTGTTAAATACTTGATCAGCATAATTCAACAATGTGCATGTATCTACAAAATATTTAGGGTTACTTTTCTCGTCCATTAGCCTACGTCCTTTGTTGGTTTATTTTTTGTACTATATCAAATTTCAAACTTATCTTTATTAGCCTGAATTTTCTTAGAATCTTCTTTCAAGTAAAATTTAACCGTAACATCCGTTGACTGGTGGTGGAGCAACTTTGAAACATCCTGTAAATCCATGCCTGCATTGCGGAGTAAATTTGAACCACTATGCCGAAAGTCGTGTGCGTGGAGAGTTGGTACGCCAATCATATTTCCAATTACTTTGCACCAAGCATCAAAGGTACTCGTGGTCATCGGTTCTCCCGTATTCTTATTTACGAATACATACCCATTATTTTCAATATTATTATTTACATAATATTGTCTCAGCTTCACCAGCAAATCTTTAACTTCCTCAGAAAAATATAATGTAACGTATTTTCCTTCTTTTTCGAGAACGTCATTACAGATTCTATTTTTAAAATCAATTTGTTCCCATTTCAAATTAGCAACGGCATGGACCCTAGCCATAGTAGATAAAGAAAACATAGCATAAGTTTGAAGCAGTATATCTCCTTTTTCATCTAACTTCTTACGCATTAAATCAACTTGTTCTTTAGTCAGAAAAGTTTGTTTTAGAATATCTACATCTTTTTTAGGTCTGTCGATAAAATCCATAGGTGATTCTTGAATAATTCGCTTTTTGTGTAAAAACTTATAAAAAGCAGATATAGAAGCCATTCTACGTTTCATACGACGCGAATTATTACCGCCTTGTTTACAAAATGCTAGAAATTCTGTAATATCATCTTCGTCTAGATCTGTTATACATTGATTTCCTTGATTATCATAAACATAAATAAACCAATGGCTTATATCATTTTCATATCCTGAAACTGTCCGATCTGAAAGTTCTCTCAATGACATGTCTATTTTGTACTTATTCCAAAGTTTAAGTGTCTCAGGATTAATCTTTTCTAACTTTTCTTTATCATAAAAATGTATCTTTGGACTTATTTTAGGCAATTCAACCACCTACCCTTTCAATAAATAGGGTAGGGGAGCCTACCCATTATTCCTTTTGTTTTGCCAAAATATCAATAATTTTGCCATCATCAATTCCATTAATCTTGTTTGAAATATTAGATATAGTAGAATAAAGCTCTTGTACATCAATACCACTGAATTTATCTTCAAGCTGTGTTACAAAGTTATGAATCTCATCAATCAGATCATCAAATTTAGACTTATGTAAATTTTGTTCACGAATGTAATCAATTTTATCATCAACAAGCCTTTCAAGATAATCTACATAACAAGCAAATTCATGCTGATCCTCTGTTGGAATTTCTTCTGAAACATTTCCGAAAGAAGTATAAAAAGTATTAATCGTATCTTTAAAATGAAATACATTATCCCAATCTTTTAATGTTACTAAATCAATAACGCGATTATCTTTAGTTCCAGAACAGGGAAGAGAAAGGTTGCTCATCATATCTAAGAAAACAGATAAAAATACAATATTCTTATATTCATTATGATATTCAGTACCAATAAAAACACCATTTATAACCCTTTGAACAAAAAGTAATTCATCTGTTAAACTAAGATGTGGCTTAAACTCAACCGTAATAGTCTTATCTAATTTTCCAAATGTAAATTCAACGGGCTTATTATCAGCTGATTTAACTACATCTTTTATTTCCTTAATAGAAACTTTATTACTCATTAATACATAGCTCCTTTAAATTAATTTTGTTAAAAATGATTGACCGATACAAATCGCATCTGCCTCGTCTTCAGATACATCTTTGTTAAAATGTTGTTTTACATAATTTTTTGCTTGTTGCTTTAATTCTACACGTTTAACGTTGCGTCCTTGATTGAATTGCAACACCTTCCTCCATTTCGTTGGTTTAAGAATTACATAGCAAATATGATTAGCTTGGCAAACTCCAATAATTACACCTTGAAGTTGCGCTAATAAAATCAACGTAGAAACCGCACATTGAAGATTTACACCTTCAAATATAACTTTATCTGGCTTTTCTCTCTGAATAAGTTCGCCCAACTTAAAACACATTTCGTCAAATCTTAATTCTTTATTTTTGTTTTTATGTAAATCTATTAGCCCATAGTCAGAAAGCTTTGAATCTTGAAATATTGCATATCCACTCTTTACTGTTGCTTGGTCAATTGAACATATCTTAATAAATATCACTCCTAAATGATTTGTTTTTCTATTTGGTTCATACTGAAACTAAATTCAGCACAAACCAAATAGGGAAGGATAAATACCCTTCCCTAATCCGCACCTAATATTACTTTTTCTGATCTGCCACAGTAGAAACTATTGAATAAATTCCGTTAGCTTTTGATAAAATAACATCTTTTCCTTCATACTGAATAATTTTATCTTTCCGATCAAAACAAATTTGAACAATTCTCTTGTCAATAGTTACATAAGCACAATCACAATCATAGGGACCAACCACTACTTTATTGACTTTTGTCTTAATGTTATCCATTATCTTATTTCTCCATTTAAATTAGGCATACTTAACCATTTGGATCATCGTATCGCTTCCTGCCGCTTTCATTATTTCACATTCAAAAGAGGTAGGAGTAGGATCACCCTCTGCCTTAAAGTCAAGAGTGAGATCAGAAGACCATTTAAGATTAGGAATAGTAACTTGGAAAGGTTCATCCTTACCGGTTGTGCGGTTACGAAGAACAGTGTCACCAACAAGCTTATATGTACCACTAAACTTTGTTGCGCTAATAACATAAGTTTGAGTAGTTGCAGAACTTGTATAATGATAATAAACAACAACTTTTTTGTTTGCGGCTGCGGCAAGTGTAAGAGTAGATCCTTCAAGAGTAGCACCACTCATAGCAAGCGGGGTGCCACAATCATCCGTAGCTTCATAAACAAGAATTGCACTTACGGAATCTGTAGGTTCATGTGCAAGTTCAATTACACCAGTACTGTTTGCAGTTAAAGGATAGTTTTCACCCTTATCAATCGGATTTTCTGGATCTGTCTTATCATATGTGCTTGCCTGTCTCATACGGATAATTGCAGAACCATTAACAGGGGCAATACCAGAAATAAGTTCCAAAGATTTAGGGGAAAGCAAAGCATCCTCAATTTTAAGGGTTGCTTCCTTATCAGTTTCCCAAGTAATTAACTTAACATTACCACGTCCACCACGCGCATATACTTTTGTAGATTTAACTTCAATACTAGATGTTTTAAGACTATCAAAATAAATCTTAGGTTTATCGGTAGCCATATCATACAAAGTTACATTCATAACTTCTTTTGCGCCAAAAGTATCCATATATTTATCTCTCCTTTTCAAAATTAATCGTATTAAATAAAGGAGTCAGCTTTCCGCTAACTCCATAAACTAATAATCATATTCATTTCTACCTGAACCATTTAATAATTCAAAACTTTTGCCACTACAGATCCACGATTTTAGTTTAACATCTTCGCTCTTTGCTCCATGTATCAATGCCTGAATATTAATATCATAGTTTTTAAAAATTTTTAATCGATTTATCTGATCGTTTAGTTGATACATGTCATATTCATAAATTTTAGATAGTTCGATATGTAATCCGATAGCTGCAACACTTATTAAATCCGCAATAGTTATGTCTACATCATCAGATTTTTCTTCTTTTAATTTATGTCTATATTTATTCCTTTGCTTAATAAGTTCTCTTGCCTTTTCATTAGCTGGATTTCCTTCATCACTTTCAGAATTATCTAATCCATTTCTAACCCTTGTAAGATATTGCATTGTAGAAAATGTATCATTTACAATAAAATATTTAATTTTATTTACATTTTTAGTGTTCCTATTTTCCACATCAATAACTGTTCCAAATCTATTAGTATTACCTAAATCAAACATGAATTTCTGATGCGTAATAAGAAACAAGGCCAATAAAATATTCTTCCGAATACTTTCATTTTTAATAGACAACGCACATAAAGAATCATATATATCATTATTAATTTCTTGTTTTAATAAATTGTTTAACGATTCAGGAGTTAAACAAAAAATCTGTATAGCGGCACTATAAATAGAATATCCAATTTCCGCAATTTGATTAAATGTAATAGGATAAATTGAAAATATAGTATTATCTATCTTTATTGGCTTGCCACCTAATAAAGCCAGTTCAAGATCATCTTCGTTAAACTTTTGCATCACATAAACTCCGTATTTACATACTTAGCCACAATTCCAAGATATTTTCCTTCTGAATCAATAATTGCATCTTCTACAGATTCACACATCATTTTGCCAATCCATTGACTGCCGCGCGTATCATTAAATAATGCATCTACTCTTTGAAGCATATAATCATATCTTAGACAACCATAATCTGTTTTTACTAAGGAATCCTCACAGAACAAATAAAAAGTAATAGAAAAATTTTTAAAAATATTTGCTCCTCTTGTACGACTAAATCTAAACTTCATCGTTATGTAACTTTTTGCTTCGTTTTGCAGCCCTTGAATTGTATTGTATGGAAAAATTTGAGTATATATTAAATTATCCCTGACCTTATCAGTTACAGGATAATTAAGAAAATCAGATTGATTATTAGCAAGACATTGTACTAATTTTTCGTCTTGAAGTAATCTTATAACTATTTCAATTTTGTCTTTTGATAAAGATTGAAAATTATCCATTAAATAAGGCCCACCACCTTAACATCAAGTACGGCTTCGTCAGGATTATCAACACTGCTTAATTTAATCGTTATCATTTTCCCTGTCAAATCAAACTCATTAGCAATTGTAACCACTAGATTTATCCCATCTTCACTAAATGAAACATAGCTTTCATAGCCACCCGGAGCAATTACATTCCATATTGGCGTGACATCCGTAAGCACATTACCAGATTCATCCTTAAATACAGCCATAAATGTTTTACTGCTTCCGACCTTAATTTCAGGAGAACCGGAATATGTAATTTTACATAAATCAGAAACAGGCGAGGCAGGGGAGACAGGACTAATATAATCAGCAATAAGCAAATCAGATCTATCTTTTTCTGTTGTCTGTCCTTCTTCACATGTAAGCTCCAACAATCCGTATTCACCAATCATATGAGTAATACGATCTATCTTTGTAATCTCATATACGCTTGGATTTTCAACCTGTTTGTCAATAAAAATTCGCTTACTCTTTAGAAGTTGCGCCGTATTAGAATTATACTGAATTAGGACATGTTTTAGCGTATCCGGAACCGTAATAATTTTGCTTTGATCCTGACCTACAGTTGTTTGATTATCACTGATAATACAAGGCTCCTGAATAATATCAGACGTATTGAGTTGAAATGGAAGAGTATAATTACATTGCTGGACAGTCCCGGATATAAAAACATCATCATCTAAACTTAATTCAGTAACCAGCCAATCAACATTTTTCCAAAAAATCTTATCACCCATTTGTAAAGTATCAGAACTATTTACAGGAGAAATAGAAAACTTTGTTTTGTCTGATTTAGCAACAATAAAAACTTGTTTTTCAATTCCATTAATTTCTACAGTCTTACAAGATGGATTGGAGGAAGCTTTGTTTTCTTTTGCAGTTTGAAATTCATTAATTAGTCTATCTCTTTGAGTAAAACCATGTAAATTAAGCCTTTTATTATACAAATCCCAATTTATACCCATCCATCCACCTCGCTTTAACTAAAATATTTTTTCTGTAATTTTTTAATAATATTGATACATTTAAATATTTCTCGTTTACAAGTTTTATTATCATATTCATTTTCTATAAAGAATTGAATCGTATTCATTAAAGTTAAAAATTGAGGATCGTTTTTTAATACACTAATTAACTCTGTACTTCCAATTAATTCAATTTGTAAACTTTTCAAATACTCATTCAGGCTTTTTACATCTTTTTCTTTCATAGGCAATACTTTAAAAAGCTTATTTACCAAATAAGAAAGATAATTACTAAAAAGTTTATTAGGAATCTGACCATATTTAACTTCAATCATTTTTAGAATCCCCATTTACAAACGAATATTTGTTCATCATAGATTCAAATTCTTGTTTGACCTGTAAATATGTATTCCTAACGCCACCTAAAACATTAACTGGAGAAGCTGCCATATTATAATCCTTTGTATTCAACACATTTCTCATATTCTCGTCAAGATAATACTTTGGTTTAATCCATTCTACAATCATTCCGGTTGTAATAATATCTTTTTGTTCATCCGATAAATTATCATTGAACTGTTTAAGTGTTTCATCTCTGTTATACAAATCAATATGGCTTGCTCGTTTACAAATCCTTTGAAATTTTGAACATGAATTAATTAAAAGATTATGTAAAACTGCTTCCCTGTCCGTTTCCTCAAAAACAGGTAGATCATAATCCGTAATCCTGTTCAGAAATATATTATAGAGTTCAGAATAAGGAGTCGGCATATTATCAACCCCTTATCTCTAATTCAATTCCCAAAGACTTTTCGAGAGCTTCAATCCTCTTACGACTATCTAATGTGCCCGCATTATAAAGTTGCTTTGCGCGAATAGCAATTGTATCTTTTAGACCACTTGACATCTGTGAAACTGTTTCCTCAATTTTTTCAGGGGATTCATTAAACAAACTGTCAAAGTTATCAACATTAATTCCAGCTTTATAATATTTGCTTACTTTTAATGCGTCCAAAATTTCCTGTGCTGTAAACCCACCAGAATCATCAATAACAATCCAATTATCTCTGAAAAATCTCAAATCAGTATTACGCATAGACAAAAGTTCTTGAAATTCAACAAATTCTTCGTCCTTAAAATCATTCCAAACAACAGTATAACCATTAATTCGTTTACTTACATAAGTAAGAGTACCATGAACCGCGCTTTTGCAAGAGACAATTAGATCAAGAGGAATCTTCTTCTGAACAGGCTTGGTTTCAACTTTCGTCTGAACTGTATTTTCAGAACTTGAATTGGTTGCTCGTGCAACTGATTTTGTAGTTTTTGGACGACCAGTACGTCTTTTTTTAGTTTCAGTTTCCATAGAATACTCCTTTTATTCCTTTTAATTTAATATTTTAATGTTATGCAGAAATCCTTAAAATACCAAACAGTTGATTAATAACAACACCAACACCATAACGGTCAGTATAAAGAAATTCCTGTTCAAGTAACTGATTATTAATCGGATTACCCGGAATAATCAGAGAATCGCCCTCTGTAACAAACTTAATCGGCTTAGAATTACCAGCAAGCACATAAATATCATCGTCAGTAAGAGCAAAATCATATGTACCAACCTTATGAACCTGCTTCATAGCAACCATTGGAACACCATCAAATTTACCATAATAACCCATTCCGTAAATATCTTCCTTTGCGGAATCAGAAATATTGGCCTGAGTTACTTTACGAAGTGCAGATTTAGTACCTGTAATAACAGCATTCTCACCCGTGGCCGCTTCAACATGTTCAACCAAAGTTAGAAGCCCATCCTCTGTAAAAGAACCAGACTGAGCAAACGTAGCAGGAAGAGAACTAAAAGAACCCTTAAACGCAGCATAAATATCTTCCTTAGCCTTGTTTGCAAAAGATTTACTAATACGGGCAATAAAATCATTAAAATCAATACGACCGGAAAGTACACGATTTAGTTCTTCATAAATCTTAATAACTTTAAGCTGTGTATTAATCCTAACAGTCTGTGCACCATTAAGACGCTGCCGTCTGATACCCTGAGTACCTTCCGCGACATCGGAAACTACAAAGAGAGAATTATCAGGCACCACAAATTCATTCTGATCACCAAGACCAAGATTCCTGTATTCAACCATCTGGTTAAAGAATTCATCACCAGTAAGACCTTCTACGGCAGTCTTTTTAATAATTTCTTCAACAATAGAAAATAGACCATTGCACTTACCGTCACGAACTGCTTTTCCATCAAGCTTTGTAGAACCGTTATTTGCAGCAATAAGCGCGTTATGTAAAACTTCCATAGAATCAGTTTGAGAATAATTACCCGCAATCTTTCCACGATAAGAATCGACTGCAAGTTTTACAATTTTAGAATTATCAGCCATAATATTTTTACCTTCCTTCTTCAATATTTTAATTAAGCAACACTAACAACGTAATATGTATTCGATCCCACTGTTTCAATCTGGACAATCTTACCAATTACATGTTCGTCGATAACAGTAGCTTTAACTGCAAGTTTTGTGCTACCGGCTGTTACAACTACAAAATTACCAACAACAGGAGTTGCATCAAAAGCTTCTACTGTAGCAGAGAATGTATCTCCGGACTGTAGATCAATAGCCCTAAACGGTTTGCCAGCTTCATTAGTGTAATCTTCAAGACCATGGTATGTAGATTCATCATATAGGAGTTCAACACCGGCAGTCAGATAAACTTTGTCTGTAGCCGCAGCAGGAACCACCGCCTTATAAATTTCACGCTCACCCGGAAGTAGAGAATCAAGCGTTACAACCTGAGCATTATCAATTGCCGCAACATTTTCACCATTATAAAACTTTACAGACTTAATAAGAGCACCATCATATTGTGCACTTACATTATCCAAACGTACAATTGCGTGATTTGCCATATTATATTACCTCACTTTTCATTTTTAATAATTTACTTTTTGTTTCCAAATTCGTCAAAAAGACCTCCATAGGGATCCTCTGGCTCAGGTGTCATATCTGTCTTGATATGAGTTACAGGTTTTCCATCAACACTAAAATTTAATTTTCCTTGTGCTTGTGCCTTTCCAAGAATTGCATAACACTTTTCTTCAATATCGTCTAGTTTAAGATCTCCAACACTAGCCTTAAAATCATTAAATTCTTTATTGTCTTTTAACGATTCAAATTCTGCTTTTGCAAAAATAGCGTCAATAGCAGCTTTACGCTCAGCCTTTTCTTTATCTGCTTTATATGTACGCAGAACTTCTACATCAGCATTTGCGGTTTCATGATTCTTCTTATAAGTTTCAAATTCAGTTTTAATCTTCGCATAATCACCACGTTCCTGATCAATCTGATCGGATTCAGCAGGAGTAAGCCATTTTACTACCATTTGTTCAAAGTCAGAAGTAAGCTTTGCGGTTTTAGCTGTTTCATCAAAAGTATAAGAAAAACGTCCATAAGTTTCCTCGGAATCAGAATTAGTCCAATAGTGCTTTTCTACATAAGCATACTTATCATCAAAATCTACTAAATAATAATGTGTCTCGGCAACCAAATTTCCCTCTGCATCACGTTCAACAATAGGATCTAAAGCATTAGAAATAGCCTGACGCTTTTCATTGTATGTCGTAGAAAATGTAGTTTCGGGTTTTGGGTCTTTCTTTTTATCGGCAAATTCTTTAACTTTTGCTTCAAAATCATTTTCAGAAATATCTTCAATCTTAAAATCAAGATCTTCAACTTTAAGATTATATTTCTTGAGAATTTCATTTTTTTTATCCAATGATTGTTCACTCTCCTTTTTAGAAAAATTTATATTATTAAAATTGATAGCTAATTGATATTCGTTTAGTTTTT
>ENA-UOOI01002519-UOOI01002519.1-fermentation-metagenome-genome-assembly--contig:-NODE-2519-length-15699-cov-4.080286_pt1 | contig 15699 bp, 14 predicted proteins | sample MGYA00245779_ERZ724027 | MGnify/ENA primary metagenome ERZ724027 (study PRJEB28704, sample SAMN03018318) | fermentation metagenome | biome: anthropogenic terrestrial biome; feature: soil; material...
GATTGATCGGTGAATGAATACTGTCAGTTACCGATATAACTTTTGCTTTGCGATTATTCGCAAATTCCATAGCCTTTAGAGTACGCATCGAATATCTCGGAAAACTGATTCCTATAATGACATCATTGTCATCAATTCTGATCATCTGTTCAAGGATTTCACTGGGACTGCTGGTATGTAACAGACGTACATCTTTGCAGACTAGATTTAGATAAAAACTCAAAAAATCAGCAAGTGGTGCACAGCTTCTAATACCTATCACATAGACCGTCCGGGCCTGTAAGATGGTATCAACTGCCTGATTGAATGCCTTCCTGTCAGTATGCTCGAGAGTTTTTTTTATATTCTCTATATCCGAACTTAGCACTTGATCCAAAATCTGATCCTGTGAAACCCGCCCATAGGTTACTTCCATTCTTTGTATGGAATTTAATTTATTTCTCACCAGTTCCTCAAGTGCCCTGTGAAATTCAGGAAATCCGGTATATCCAAGTTCTGTCGCAAAACGTACAGTTGTAGATTCGCTTACATTGACTTTTGCACCTAGTTTTGCAGCAGTCATAAATACCGCTTTATCATAGTGATGTATAATAAAATCAGCTAACCTCTTTTGCCCTTTACTTAAAGAGCTATATTGTCTGTTTATTCTGTTAAGCAGATTATCTGCCTGTGCCATAATCTTTACCTTCTATATATATTTCTTGATGATACACGGATTGCTCCGCTCTCTTAATAATATCATAAATCTCAGGAAGTGCAAGAAAAAGAGTAATACCCAAAAGACAATAAAGGAACCGGAATGGTATGATACTCCAATTCCGGTTCCTTTTTCTACATGTCCGTCTGACTTAAACAGGGTATGATTTATCTGCCTGATCCGCCTTTTTAGCATCTATCTTTGTATTCTGAGCATCTCTGTACTTGAAGAAGTCGGTCGCAACCTGCGGAAACAGTGCATAAGTCAAAACATCTTCGTCTTGTTCCTTATACTGTGCCATCTCACCTTCCAGCGTATTAAGTTCGTCATCCAGAGTGTCAGCAAAACGACCGGTGATCGGCTTTGTATCCCCGATGCATTTTTTTTGCACTTCCTGATTAAAAGGTTTCACCGTTCTTCCATATTTTCCGCTTAATACATCTTTGGTCTCCTGTGTCACCATCTTATATCGTTCGCCCGAAAGAACATTGAACACAGCCTGCGTTCCGACAATCTGCGAAGACGGTGTGACCAGAGGCGGCTCGCCAAGATCTTTTCTGACACGTGGTACCTCTTCGAGCACTTCATAGTATTTATCTTCTGCGTGCTGCTCTTTTAACTGGCTAGTCAGATTTGAGAGCATACCACCAGGTACCTGATACAGCAGCGTCTTTATATTCACACCCAGATTTTTTGGATTTAACAGTCCGCTTTCAAGCGCTTGATCTTTGATTGGACGGAAATAGTCTGCAATCTCCGAGAGAAGATTCTGATCGTAACCGGTATCATATGGTGTTCCCTTAAAAGTCTCAACCATTACTTCTGTTGCCGGCTGGGATGTTCCCATGGCAAATGGGGAAATTGCACAGTCAATCACATCGACGCCAGCTTCTATCGCTTTCATATAAGTCATGGAAGCCACACCGGATGTATAATGTGTGTGAAGCTGTATGGGAAGCTTAGTCGACTCTTTTAATGCGGTCACAAGTTCCGTTGCCTTATATGGCAGCAACAGTCCCGCCATATCTTTAATGCAGATCGAATCAGCACCCATCTGTTCTACCTTCTTTGCGATATCCGTCCAATATTCCAGCGTATAGGCGTCACCGATTGTATAGGCAAGAGCGACCTGGGCATGACCCTTCTCCTTATTGGCAGCTTTTACTGCCGTCTGTAGATTACGAAGATCATTCATACAATCAAAGATTCGAATAATATCAATTCCATTCGCTATAGATTTTTGAACAAAATACTCTACAACGTCATCCGCATAAGGACGATATCCGAGAATATTCTGTCCGCGGAACAGCATCTGAAGCTTTGTATTCTTAAAACCGTCTCTGAGTTTTCTAAGTCTGTCCCATGGATCTTCATGCAGAAAACGCAATGAGGCATCGAAAGTAGCCCCGCCCCAGCATTCCACTGCGTGATAACCAACTTTGTCCATCTTATCCACAATCGGCAGCATCTGTTCTGTAGTCATCCGTGTTGCAATCAAAGACTGATGTGCGTCACGAAGTACAGTTTCCATAATGCCAACTGGTTTCTTCTCTATTTCAGCCATTTTTACCCTCCTGACTTTCGATTAGTCCATGGTAGCTAGTACATCGCCAGATTCAACAGTTTCTCCGACAGTCACATTGATCCCTGCAATTATTCCGTCTGATGGAGCTACAATCGGAATCTCCATCTTCATAGCCTCAAGTACGACTACAGAGTCTCCTTTTTTAACAGATCCTCCTGCACTTGCTTCGATCTTGCTTATCTTTCCAGGCACAGAGGCTGTGATACTGATGGATCCTGCTGTGCCGTTTCCCTGCACAGCAGGTTTTGGCAACTTGGCAGAATCAGGTTTCGGTTCAGATGATTTTGGTGCAGTTGGTGCTGCCTGCTGTGTCTGTACAGGCGTTGTCTGTGTTGTTTGACCTTCCTCCACGGTAACGTTGTATGCTTTTCCATTGACTGTTATTGTATAGTTTTTCATCACAATTCCTCCTAGAATCTTCTCCAGTTTTTGTTTCGATTTTTTAGCTTACGAGCAATATATCCTTCCTGTGTCTGTTGTTCCTCCTCATATGCTAAAACGGCAGCAGATAAGATCGCTGTCAATTCTTCATTCGTTATATGATCCGAAGTGCTGACATCTGTTTCATTCAAAATAATAGTATCGTTATTGATATCTTTGTCCGATTTTTTTTCTGACGCTTCTTCATTTATCTGATTGCTATCTTTTTTTCTGAAATACCAGACAAGAACCAGAATAATCAGCAAAGCTGCAAGAACAAAACATGTCTTTTGACCGGTGGAGGCACGTTTCAGCATTACACTGATCGGATAATTTATATCCATATCAAAGCCAGACCAGAGCTGGTCAAAGCTGGTAGCCGTTGCCGCAAGATCATAATTACAAACAGCAGAGATCACAGCATTTCCATTCTCAAAGGACACATCCATGATGACATCAGCTGTCTTGTCTGCTTCATTGACAATTACTTCACTATTTTTTATTTCTTTAAAACTACCGGCATCCTTCTGAATTCCATAGTACCTGTCGACCATCGAGTTGAGAAATTCACTTTCCATTGGTTCAATCTGAGTTGCCATTTCATCTTCCGAATAATTATTCATCATATCGACCAATGATTCGAAATTCTGAGCAATACTGTCTTTTACACTGTCCTGCACTTTTGCAAAGACAGGCGAAGCCATCAGGGGAACTGTGCACACAAAGGCAAGAAAGAAACCAGTTATCTTTTTCCACATCTGTTTCATCTCATCCACCTTTCTCAGACTGTACTATGTTTTTTATCAGGACGATATTCCCGCTTCGTATACAACATCTCAAAGGCACCAATCAAATATTTTCTAGTGTCTTCAGGCTCAATGATTGTGTCCACATAGCCTCTCTTTGCAGCCGACACCACATGATTCTGCAATGCGGCATATTCCTCTGCTTCCTTATTGATTGTATCGGCATCACTGTTCTGATACATAATTTTAGCCGCCATATGAGCATCCATCATACCGATCTCGGCTTCTGGCCAGGCAAATACCATATCTGCCCCCAGTGGCTTGCTGTTCATAGTAAGGTAAGCGCTTCCGTAGGCCTTACCCGTGATAACATTTACCTTGGGTGTTGTCGCATCTGCAAAGGCATGTGCAAGTGCCGCGCACGCTCTTGCTATGTTCTTTTCAGAACATCTGGACGCCTTATAACCTGTGACATTTGTGATGGTCAGTAATGGAATCGAGAATGCATCACAGAATTTAACGAATTCTGCAGCTTTACCGGCACCACGCACAGACAGAACCGTTTCGAGAGTTTCACTCAGATTACCCTCCGGGTCATAGATCTCGCTTCTGTTTGCCACGGCACCAACTGTAATTCCATCAAGTTTAATAAAAGCAGTCACCATGTCTTTCCCGTAGTCTTTTTTGATTTCTATGAATGAGGCATCATCACTGATCTGCGAGAGCAGAACTGCCGTGTCCCCAATATTGTTTTCAATATCTTTACATTTTCGGTTCAGATCATCGGCAGATAGTTCCGATACTTCATCGTCCTCATAATTTGAAGGGAGATAAGATATAAGAAGTCTGATATTCCGTAAAATCTCCTCTTCACTTCCCTGAAAATCTATCAGGCCGGTTTCTTCACTTTGGAATTTCGCACCGGCAGTATCGCATTCGCTGTCAATATTGCCTGCAAGAGCATTCGGCGAGTTGACGAAAAGCGCTGCCTTTGTATTCTCCATGAAAGTAAAGTCTGTCAGTGCAGGAAAGAGTGCCATACCGCCACCGCAGCTGCCAAAGACTGCACTGAGCTGAGGAATAACACCAGATGCCATGCTCTGGGCCATATAGATTTCACCGAAAGCGTTTAAAGCATCTGTAGCCTCTTCAAGTCGTAGTCCCGCACAATCTAATAGTCCGATTACCGGAGCACCTGTTTTCATAGCCATATGATATAAATTTACAATCTTCTTTGCATGCATCTCACCTATGGTTCCGGACAAAACAGAGGCATCCTGACTGTATACATATACAAGGCTGCCGTCAATGACACCGTAACCGGTGATGACACCGTCTGATGGTGCCTTTTTCTCAGTCATATTGAAATCCGTATTTCGAGCCGTTATCAGACTTCCGATCTCAACAAAACTGCCTGCGTCAAGTAAAGATTCAATTCTTAACCTGGCACTGCCTGGTGTAACATTACTCATTCCTTTGACCTCCACATCACATATAATTTTTAGATCCACGGATTGCATTTATTCCTCTCACAATCCTGATTTGTTGACTAACAATACCTCTATTATGATATCCTATTTGTATTACTTTTTCAATGAGTTTTCGAATATTTTTGACAAACCTTGCCATGTTGTATGAAAAAACAGGCAAAAAGACCGAAGATGGTTTTTTCGCCTGTTTCCAATGCTCAATATAGAGAGATGTGTTTTACAATTCCATTTTCAAATGTGACAGGGGCATTCCCTTGTATCAGAGGTTTCAGATAGCGGATCATCTTATCTGTGACATCATGTCCATTCGGATCGATAAAATCATCTGGAACTGTTTTAACCTTATTTGCAGTAAGCGATACCGGAACCATCTTATAAGTCACCTCATATGGTTCATCACTTGTTCTTATAATGGCAGCCATTTTTCCATTTTCTCCGTCCAGGGCCGCCTGGCATGCTTTGATTCCAAGCAGTTTTGATTCCTGGATATCCATGTCACTGGCGAGATGACCGGCACAGCGCTGCATTAAATTAAGTTCAATCGAACGTGTTTTACATCCGATCTCGTTTTGAATCAGGCACTCCAGCACCCTTGCTGCTCCGGAGATATACGTATGTCCGAAGGCATCCAGGGCCTTTTCCCCTTCCGATTCAGAGACATATCGTCCACTTTGATCCTTAATTCCCTCGCTGACAGCTATAAGAATACTGTTCTGATTCCTAAGCTTATTTCTGATGTCGGAAAGAAACATCTGGCTGTCAAATACAGACTCACAAAGATAGATCAGATCGGGTCCTTTCCCTGAATTTTGTCTGGCCAGAGCGGCTGCACCGGTCAGCCATCCGGAATCTCTCCCCATGACCTCTACAATCGTAACGGATTTTGCCGCATAAGCGCTGCAGTCTCGCTCAAGTTCAGCAAAGGTACTGGCGATATACTTTGCGGCGGATCCAAACCCAGGACAATGATCCGTTCCCATCAGATCATTATCAATCGTTTTTGGGGCACCTACAATACAGATATCATCAATCTTATGCTGCATGCAATATGCGGACAATTTCTCTACGGTATCCATAGAATCATTTCCTCCGATATAGACCAGACATCCGATTTCATATCTGTGTAAAACTTCGATAATTTTTTTATACTGACTTTCATCGGTCAGTTTTAATCTGCAGGATCCAAGAGCTGCCGCCGGAGTCTGGCACAGCAGCTGCAGGTCTTCTGCATTCTTAATTTTTTCACCAAGATCAATAATACGTTCTTCAAGTACTCCCTGTATTCCACCATGAGCACCGAATACTTTCCCGACCCGTCCGGAGGTGAGAGCACAGGTGATAACCCCGGCAAGCGTTGCATTAATCGCAGAAGTTGGTCCTCCGGACTGGGCTGCAAGAATATTTTTCATAATTCCTCCAAATCTGTTAATCTATAACCTTAATACTCTCAATGACTGGCTGGTTTTCGGGCAGAACTGTACCATTGTCATCCTCTGTCTTAGTATCCTTGCAGATTTGATCGACAATATCCATTCCATCCGTTACCATGCCAAAACCGGCATACTGTCCATCCAGATACTTGCTGTCGGACTGAACAATAAAAAACTGGGAGCTGGCAGAATCCATGTCCTGTGATCTTGCCATGGAAAGCGTCCCTCTCACGTGAGAAATATCGTTTTTGACATCATTTTCAGAAAACTCACCTTTAATTGATTCTTTGGAGCCTCCAGTTCCATCTCCTTTGGGATCTCCTCCCTGAATCATAAAGCCATCAATCACCCGATGAAAAGTGAGACCATCATAGAAACCATCTTTTGCCAAATTTATAAAGTTTTTGACAGTGATCGGTGCTGTTTTTTCATCAAGCTTTGCTTTTATGATGCCATAATCCTTTACTTTAATTTCAATGTGGTACTTGCCCGCACTCTTTCCCGAACAGCCTGCAGCAAAGAGCAAAGTCATCATAAGAATTAATAAAGCATGTAATTTTCTGTTCATCTGTTTCTCCAATCAACTTTTTTCCATAAAAGTATAACTTAAAAAAACAAAAGATGCAAACTTTTGTTACCGTAGTCTATTGCACACTTTCAATCAGTACCCCTAAATAATTCATAAATTATGCAAAGATGTACCCCTGTCAAATACATCAGGCAACCAATTGTTCCTATGTTTCCTATCGTTTCCATTGGCATACATCTCCTTATCATTCATAGTTCACACATTTCCTCCAAAGCTTAGGCATCATGTTTTTGCCCGTATGCTATACATAGTTTATCGAAGGATTCCTGGCTCAGACAATGCTCCAGTTTGCAGGCTTCTTTATCCGCTGTAACCGGGTCCACCTCGGCATCAATCAGCACTTGCTTAAAAAAGCAATGTTGCTCATAGATCTTGTCAGCTTTTTCTACTCCTTTTTCTGTTAAACAGAGCAGACCTTCTTTATCTGCTTTTACGAGACCTTCGCTGATTAATGATTTAATCGCAACGGTAATGCTAGGTTTTGCATAACCGAAATAATCAGCTAAATCTACACGTCGTACTGCTCCTTTTTTCTTGCCAAGCACTAAAATGGCTTCAAGATAATCTTCTCCCGATTCATGTAAATTTGTATGCATAAAAACCTCCTCCTTGCTTTCAGATGCTTATTAAAATAGTGTTATCAACTTTGCTGTCTGATACTTTCTCACATTTCAAATTGCTAACGATAGAAACTAATTTCATTAGCAATTATAGCTTTAAGATACCTACGACCTATGCCGTAGGTAAATATGTTTTATTTTTCTAACATCATCCGTAACAGCTTTCTTCGAATACGAATGTATGCCTCAGCATCTTCTGGACCGAGGTACTCTAGCATCTGCACTAAACCGTCTAATACCGCTGCCCGATCTTTTTCAATCAAACGAGCGCCTTCATCTGTTAACCTGACGATAACCTGACGATTATCCTGAGCATCTGGTGTTCTTGTGATCAGACCATCTTTTTCCAGCTGCTTTAATATTGTCGCAATCCGAGCTGTACTGACCATCATATTTTTGCTCAAATCCTTTGGATAAGCCCTGTTATCATTAGCTGCCAGATAATTCAGCGTGAAATTCTCACCTATCATCATCTTTGACAACTGGCGTTCTGCCTTGACTTGTGGCATGTTTGCTCTAATATCTAATAATTCCTCTGCTATAGATCGATAATTCATCATATTACTCCCTAATCATAATGCCTAATATTATTAGCTAATTATGTTAGGCATTATAACTCTTTCACTTTTGTTTGTCAAGTACAATTATCGTGAAGATAAATCATCGATTATTGCTGCAAATGGTGCCACTTCTTACGATTAGTATGTCTGTAAATTACTATTAAGCAGTTACTTTTTCAAACTGACTATTGTAAAGTTTTGCATAAAAACCATTTTTTGCAAGCAACTCATCATGATTTCCCTGCTCTACGATGTCACCGTCTTTCATCACTAGAATGACGTCAGCATTTCGAATAGTGGAAAGCCTATGTGCAATAATAAAGCTGGTCCGCCCTTCCATCAGATGATCCATTGCTTTCTGGATTAGTATTTCTGTTCTTGTATCTACCGAAGAAGTTGCCTCGTCGAGAATCAATATATCATTATCAGCCAGAATCGCTCTTGCAATTGTAATTAGTTGTTTCTGTCCCTGAGAAATGTTGTTCGATTCCTCATTAATCATTGTAGAAAATCCCTCTGGCTGCTGCATGATAAACTGGTAAGCATGCGCAGCTTTTGCCGCCTCGATTACTTCTGCATCTGTCGCCGAAAGACGGCCGTAACGTATATTCTCCATAATACTGCCGGAAAAGAGCCATGTGTCCTGCAGCACCATACCAAACATTTTTCTAAGATCCTCTCTTCTGAAATCTTTAATGTCATGCCCCTCGATTCTGATAGCTCCTTTATTCACATCATAAAATCTCATCAACAATTTCACCATGGTTGTCTTTCCGGCTCCTGTCGGGCCCACAATAGCAATCTTCTGACCAGGTTTTACAATTGCCGAAAAATCATGAATAACCATTTGATCGGGCTGATATCCAAATGCCACATGATCAAAGGAAATATTTCCTGTAAGATTAGATGTCGAAACAGGATTCACCACATCCGAAATTTCTTCCTCCTCATCTAGAAATTCAAATACCCGCTCGCCGGCAGCAGCAGAAGATTGAAGGAGATTTGTGACCTGTGCAATCTGCTGAATCGGCTGTGTAAAGTTTCTGATGTACTGAAAAAAAGATTGAATATCACCGACTTCAATGGAGTTCTTTATCACAAGAAATCCACCAAGTAATGCAACCATAACGTATCCGATATTTCCAACAAACCCCATAACAGGCATCATAATACCCGAAAAGAACTGAGATTTCCATGCTGAGTCATATAGCTGATCATTTGTCTTGGTAAATTCAGCTATCACATCGTCTTCTTTGTTAAATGCTTTTACAACATTTTGCCCTGCATAAATTTCCTCCACTTGTCCATTAACCTCTCCTAAATACACTTGTTGGCGTCGGAAGTATTTTTGAGAATGCTTCATGACCGTTCCGACAATTGTTCCGGCTATGGGGATTATAATCAAAGCACAAAGAGTCATCCAGATATTAATAGACAACATCATAACAAATACACCAATCATTGTTGTAATTGCGGTTATTAGCTGTACAACGCTTTGACTCAAGCCCTGCTGCAGCGTATCAACATCATTCGTTACTCGAGACAAGACATCCCCATAAGTTCTGCTTTCAAAATATTTAAGAGGCATCTTATTGATTTTCACAGAAATATCACGGCGCAGTGAAAAACTGACATCATTTGCAATTCCAGTCATGATGACTCCTTGTATCAGAGAAAAAAATGCACTTACAAGATACAGCCCAAGAGTGGATAATAATATTTTTATAATTTTATCAAAATTTATAGATCCTGTCCCCTGAACTTTTTTGACTAATCCGTTAAACAGTTCTGTTGTTGCCTTTCCCATGATTTTGGGTCCTGCAATTGAAAAGATGGTTCCGATAACAGCACAAATCATCACCAGAAATAAACGCATCTTATATTTCGAAATATATTTTATAATTCGTTTTACAGCGGTCTTAAAGTCATGAGCCTTCTCACCAGTGCGGGCTCCCTGTGGTCTCCGACCAATTCTGTTATTTCCTTCTGTCATGAATCAAGCTCCTCCTTTGAAAACTGGGATGATGCAATCTGCTGATATACAGTACATGTTTTCAACAGTTCCTCATGTGTGCCCATTCCCGCAATTTTTCCCTGATTAAGTACGATAATCTGATCTGCATGCATAATTGTACTGATACGCTGTGCCACAATCAGTGTCGTTGCATCAGAAGTATACGATTTCAGTGCTTTTCTAAGCTCAGAATCTGTCTTATAATCTAAAGCTGAAAAACTATCATCAAAAATATATATTTCCGGCTTTTTTACGACAGCACGGGCAATAGAAAGTCTTTGTTTTTGACCTCCGGAGACATTCGTCCCACCCTGGGAAATATGAGCATCTATACCCTCCTGTTTATTCTTAATAAATTCCGATGCCTGTGCCACGTCAGCAGCTATTTCTAATTCCTCTGTTGTGGCATCTTTTTTTCCGTAGCGCAGATTAGATGCAATATTCCCTGAAAACAATACTCCTTTTTGCGGGACATAACCAATGCGATCCCTTAATGTTTTTAGGTCCATGGATCTGATGTCAACTCCATCTACGAATATCTTTCCCTGCGTTACATCATAAAATCTGGGAATCAAGTTTACCAGTGTGCTCTTTCCGGATCCTGTACTTCCAATAAATGCAACAGTTTCACCTTTCTTTGCAGTGAAATTAATATTACTCAGTACGTCTTCTTCAGCACCCGGATAAGTAAAGGAAACATGGTCGAATTGTATTTCACCTTTATGCGTCTGGTCTGGCAATTCGGGATTTTGTGGATTCATAACTACCGGTTCCGTATTCAGCACTTCATTAATTCGGTTAGCCGAAACGTTGGCTCTTGGCAGAATTATAGACACAGTAGAAATCATTAAAAACGCCATGATAATCTGCATAGAATACTGTATAAACGCCATCATATCACCAACTTGCAGATTTCCCCGGTCGATTCCATGAGCTCCGATGTAAACAATCAATACTGTAAGTGAATTCATAATCACAGTGAGTACTGGCATCATAAATGTCATACAACGATTAACAAAAAGATTTGTTTTTGTAAGATCACGATTGGCCTTATCGAATCTTTTTTCCTCATGTTTTTGTGTAGAAAATGCTCTGATTACTGGCACACCTGTGAGTATTTCACGCATAGTCATATTCACTTTATCAATCAGATCCTGAAGTTTTTTGAATTTTGGTAAAGCAACTGCAAGCAAGGTCAACATGGCAATTAGAATCAATCCAATGCCCAGTGCCAAAATCCATGTCATAGATGCCTGAGTACTCAATACCTTGATCAGTCCGCCAACTCCGATAATTGGTGCATACAACACAATTCGGAAAAACATAGTCATAAACATCTGTACCTGTTGAACGTCATTAGTACTTCTTGTGATCAGAGATGCTGTAGAGAATCTATTCATTTCATGACTGGAGAACGAAAGAACCTTCCGATATACGTCACTGCGCAAATCTCTGCTCAATCCGGCTGCCACATGGGTCGATATAAAAGTAACCATAATGGCTGCCAGCATCGATATTACTGCCAGACCCAGCATCAGAAGGCCCGAATGCAGAACATAACGATTCTGTATCTGATCCATATCCCTTCCCTGTGCCTGATATTCTTTATATAGATATCCGGTTCCTGCCTGTGTTACAATACTCTCGGGCATTGTTTCTACAACCTCTTTTGCCTCGGAAATCATCACTTCCTTTTGTTCTTCGGGAAGTACAGATGGATCTATTCCCTCTTTTTGCACGCCTTCCATCATCAGCATGGCTTCACCAAGCACAATATTAATTTTTTCTCTTGTATGTTTATCAATTTTATTCAGGTTATACGTATCCCCATTCAGGCTATATGCACTGCTAATCTGTTTTTTATCTGTTTTAGACATAAAAATCATCAAAGCATCCAGAGACTCTTTTCTAATTTTATCCGGTACAGCATCCTCAATACCTTTCTGTTGAATTCCTACATCTATAATCTTAGATGTATAGGATGGTAAAGACAAATCCGTAAATGCCTGTATAAACAGCAGTACAACAATTGCAAGAATATACCAGCCACTCTTCTTTAAGTATGAAAAAATCCTTGTCATTGTCTGACTTCTCCTCTTTTCTCTTTTAAAATTTCATTTTCTGAAATCGATAAGTTCTCCAGATTTTGGTAAATCTGTTTTAAAAACCGTTTCAGCAGGCAGACTTCTGTGTCAGAGAAGCCCTCTAACATAAGTTTCTCATTCCTGTTAGACAAATCATAGACACTCTGGGCTATCTGAATAAGCTCTTCTGTCTTATAAACCCTCTGGACTCGCTGGTCTTTCTTATCTGGTTTTCTGACAATTAGGTTACACTTTTCCAGACGCTGTATTGAAACAGCCACAGTGGAAGGCTTGATTTTCAACCTTTTTGAGATTTCAATCTGACTTAAGCCATCATTTTTTGAGACGAGCATAAGAATTGGAATCTGTCTCGGATGGATTCCATATTTCTTTATCTGCAAAAAATTAATCGAAAACTCACGATGCATAATTTTCATCAGTGAATTTTGTATGAAGGGAAAATCATTCGTCCCTGTCTCCTGTTTTTTTGTCATCTTTCACCTCCACATAAGTTAAGTCATTAGTCACCTAACTATATTAGGCCATTTTTAGAGAGAAATCAAGAGATAAATACTTTTTTTGATTCTATATAGGTGTTTATACGCAAAAAATTATTAGACGTATAACTATTAATTTGTTGATTGTGTCATCGTAAAAACCATTCCCAAAGTTTCCATGTTATGTTTTTATCGACGTTTTCTATAATTTACCGGTGTAAAACCAGTGTGTCTTTTAAAAGTTTTACAAAAAGAGGCGCTGTCATGAAAACCACAGGAATAGGCAATCTCTGTCACTGAAAGATTGGTATGAAGCAGCATGTTCTCGGCTGTTTTGGTTCTGTATCGGATTATATATTCCTGTGGTGAAATCCGAAGATTCCCCTGAAACAACTTATAAAGATATGTCCTGTCAATACCTACAGCTCTGGCAACATCCTGCACCTTTATCTGATAACTGTAATTCTGCTCAATATATTCACAGGCCATCTGCAGATAATCGCCCATGTAACCCTCTTTTTTCTGCCCAATACACATCTGGATGTATCCAAAAATCTGATAGAGATACGCCAGTGATAAGAATGAACTTCCATTTGGATTATCGTAATTGTCCTGCAGACTCATCATACTTTCAAAAAGGAGATGCACGTTTTGGCTTTTACGTTGATTTAAGAGCATTTTTGAACCATAAAAAACAGGATCTTCCTCCATCAGACCACAGGATTTTAAAATTGCTCCTGCATCATTTCCTCCAAAAGCCACCCAGCTGTATTCCCATGGGTTTTTACTGTTTGCGATGTAATAAGTAGATTCATCAGGCTTTATCAGGAATGCATCATTGGCCTTCAGATGATAAGTATGGTCTGCTACATGGAAACTGCCTTCCCCCTTCAAGATCAGATGCATAAGATAATGGGATCTGGTAGCCGGGCCAAAAGAATGTGCAGGGCTGCAGGCTTCTCTTCCGCAAAAGTAGATATTTAAAGAATGAGTAATCATGATTTTTCTCCTTTGATTCAACATTATGACAATTATTTCGAAACATTAAGCAAAGAAATATTATTACATTTATTATAAGATGTATTCAGCAAAAGATCTATATCAATGAAGGAGGTTTTCACATGAAAATAACTTTTTTAGGTGCAGGCAGTACTGTCTTTGTTCGGAATGTCATCGGTGACTGTATGTGTACCGATGCTTTAAAGGACAGTGAAATCGCACTGTACGACATTGACGCTGAAAGACTTGAGGATTCGAGAATTATATTAGAAGCGTTAAATAAAAATATCAATGAAAACAGATCACAGATCAGAACCTATCTGGGTGTAAAGAACCGAAAAGCGGCGCTGAAAGATGCTATATTTGTCGTAAATGCAATTCAGGTCGGCGGATATGATCCATGTACAATCACGGATTTTGAAATTCCGAAAAAATACGGATTGAGACAGACAATTGCAGATACACTTGGAATCGGAGGCATCATGAGAGGCCTTCGTACAATACCAGTCATGGCCGAATTTGCAAGAGATATGGAAGAAGTATGCCCGGATGCTTTACTTTTGAATTATACGAATCCGATGGCAATACTGACCGGTTATATGAACCGCTATACCAAGATCAAGACTGTAGGTCTTTGCCACAGTGTTCAAGTATGCTCCGAAACACTGCTGAAAAGCCTCGGTTTGGAAGACAAACTGGAGGGCAGAAAGGAGCTGATTGCCGGGATTAATCATATGGCCTGGCTCCTTAAGATACACGATAAGGATGGAAATGACCTTTATCCGACAATCAAAGAGAGAGCCGCAAAAAAGAATGCCGAAGAGAAACATCATGATATGGTTCGCTTTGAGTACATAAATACCCTCGGATATTATTGTACCGAATCCAGCGAACACAATGCGGAATATAATCCATTCTTCATAAAAAGTAAATATCCCGAATTGATTGATGACTACAATATTCCTCTCGATGAATATCCGAGAAGATGTATTGATCAGATCGCAAATTGGAAGAAAGAAAAAGAAAATATCCTTGCAGACGGCAAAATAACTCATGAACGCTCCAAAGAGTATGCTTCTTACATCATGGAGGCTGTAGTCACAGGCAAACCCTATGCGATTGGGGGAAATGTTGTGAATACCGGACTAATTGACAATCTTCCCGCTGATGCCTGTGTGGAGGTTCCATGTCTTGTCGATCAAAAAGGAATCACTCCCTGTCACATCGGAAAACTACCTGTGCAGCTGGCGGCGATGAACATGTCAAATATCAACACACAGCTGCTGACCATCGAAGCAGCTGTTACAAAAGACAGACAACATATCTATCAGGCTGCCATGATGGATCCACACACTGGGGGCGAACTTTCCATCAAGGACATTAAAAAGATGTGTGATGAACTAATCGCAGCTCACGGCGAATATATGACTGATTATCAATAAACTTTTTAATCGTTAAGTTCCTTTTTCAAAAAGGGGGATCTTTTGATCAGGATCCCTCTTTTGTTTTGCCTTTTTATTCCCGATCTATAAACATGGAAAACACACGATCCAAACACCATGAAAGATCTATTTTTTTTACGGATTTATCCAGATATACCGGATATTCCATAATCTTATCTCCATTTAGAAAATATGACACGTCACCTATCTTTGTTTTCGCTTTCAACGGTGCTTCTAACCTTTTTGGAAGATGAACTTTTACTTCTGCCTGCTCATCCGTCCCAAGCAACATTTGTTTTCGCTCTTTTATTTCTTTCCCATCCTTATAGACAGGCATAACCTGACATTTTTTGCTGCCAAGCCCCCCGTCATACTGTCCGTTAATCACAGGAATCGGAACCGATAAAAGCCCATCCTGATAGATATCTTGATATTCATAGTTTTCCAGACCATAGTTCATAAGCTTTCTGGTATCAGACCATTTATAACTCTTATTATTCGGCCAGCCACAAGCCAGGAGACTTAC
>ENA-UOOI01002521-UOOI01002521.1-fermentation-metagenome-genome-assembly--contig:-NODE-2521-length-15684-cov-9.280056_pt1 | contig 15684 bp, 17 predicted proteins | sample MGYA00245779_ERZ724027 | MGnify/ENA primary metagenome ERZ724027 (study PRJEB28704, sample SAMN03018318) | fermentation metagenome | biome: anthropogenic terrestrial biome; feature: soil; material...
GAGCCCGGTCTTGTGCCTGATGTCCCTACATGCCAACGCCGGTAAGGCAAGCGGGCACGATGCTTTTTACTGGTACGATAACCCCGGTGGAAAGAAACTCGCCGAAACGTGGAACCGGAACGCGAATGCGGAGATGATGAAACAGCATGGGCATGGCGTTTGGGCTTCAAAAAAAGGCAGCTGGAATTTCCACATGGTCCGGGAAACGCATTTACCAGCGTTTTTAGCTGAGCATTTTTACTACGATAATTTTTGCGAGTGGCAAAAGTGCTATACACAAGACTATATAGATAGGTGCGCCAAAGCGGCGGTCAAGACCATATGCGAGTATGCGGGGGTAGCATATAAGGAGCCGGATACCGAACCCGCTCCAGCACCCGCACCTAAGCCCTCACCTCAGCCGGGCACCGTATACCGGGTGCAGGTAGGCGCGTTTAACGATAAGGCCGGCGCGGAAAAACTGGCGAAGGAGCTACAGGGGAAGGGGTATAGCACCATAATCAAATAATGGATACGCCATCCAACTTTTTTACTGAGGAGCCTTTTGAGGGCTCCTTTTTTTTTACGCTTTTTAATTTGTACAATTTTTGATGATAAAGTTTGTGCAAATTTACCATTACGGATGTCGGTCTATTAGGTGTATAATAAGTATGAAGATAAAGAAAGGGGAAATCAAAATGATGAAGGAAATCATGGTAGCAGCCCATAAGATGACAAAAGAAATCAAAAGCCAGTATCCCGAAGTTGACTACAGAGCGCAGTTAGGTCTGTGCCTGTCATACATAATCAAAAATAAAGGAGTGTATCAAATGGAGTTGAAAAATTTGGTAGGAACAGAAAAGCAAGTGGCATGGGCAGAGGACATCCGGACCAAGTACCAGCAGCAAGTAAAAGCGCTGGCCGAGGCAGAAGAAATTCTCCGAGACACAACCCAGATCGAAGAAGAAGTCACGGATCCCATCTTCGGCAAGACCGCCATCATCAAGAGATATGCCAGGACCGTATCTGATAGCTTGAGAGCCTGGATCCCGCAGAGCTCACCTTTCGCTCCGGCCTCTGAAAATGGTAGCCGATGCTTCAGCGACATAGAGTGGCATATAGAGCGGGTAAAGCAGTACGGCGACAACCTGCACAAGGAACGGCTGGCAAGGGCAGACTACTACTGCGAAACCCGGAAAAACATCCTGGCCGCCCTTGAGACAGAGAGCGAAGCAAAATTCTGGATCGAAAATCGGTAAAACAGCAAAATGGCCCGCCGGGAGCCTTATCCTGGCAAATTAAAAAAAGGAGGAACAAAAAATGACAATGTGCGAGAAATGGAGCAAGGCGGCGATTGAGGTTAACACAATGTATAGTAAGGGAGATTATAACGGCAAGATAATCAGTGGCAATCCGATCAATACGGATGCGTATGAGAAAGCGGAAATCAGGCAGCAGGATAGATTGCTTGCCAAGTACGGCGGCCGGCACGTATGGAGGACAATACCAGTTTACCGTATCAAACGCCCAGAAATTGACATAGTACAAACCAGCATAGCGTTTGAGGATGGCAGCCAGACAAGCTGGGCTACGTCTTCATTGGATCCGCAGGACGCCGCAGAATACTATGGAGTGGAAAACAGAGTTAACTAATATAACGGCCCCGCCGGGAGCCTTATCCCGGCAAATTAAAAAAAGGAGGAAATTATGAAAAAGATGCAATTTTACGTGCCGGAGCCGATGATCCGACAACTAGATGCTATAGCAAAAGCGAGAGACGTAACCCGGGCCGAGGTGGTCCGGGGAGCACTGGGAAAATATTTAGAGGGGGTATGGAAAATTATGTCATTGGATGAGTTTGCAGGCAGGATGCAGGGCGGCGAGAGCCAGTATGTACCCGGCAAGGAGGTTACCTACATCGGGCCGATACGCGTTACGCTCCCAGGAGGTATGACATATGACTTTTATGCAGAGTGGGACGTACCCGGCATAGAGGATCACTATGGAGAGGATGGAGATCTCACCGACGAGGGCTATGCCCTGATGCGGCAGACAGATGAGCGGCAAGTGCAAGTGGCTTATGAGGCATACAAAAAAGGCTACGCCTACTATATCGATGTGGAGGGCGTCGGGAGCGAGTACGATAGCATCAAGGGTGAGGACATAGCGGAGTAGATCAAGCAAGGGCAAGGCAGTCACGGCAGCGGCTAAGACATCGGATCTGATAGTGCAGTGAGCATAAGATAGATATAAGGGAGATCTGACTCAGGAGGCCGTAGAAAGGCTCCAGAGAGACTCAGGCATTACAGCTGATGGTATATAGTTGGGGATACCATTAGAAAGGCCTTAGCGAGCCTGCTAGTGGCTCCTAAAAGTGACTACAAAAAACTATATGAAGAGGCCCAGCAGAAACTGGATCAAATCAAGAAAATTATATAAACAACAAAAAGGCTGGATGTTTAGTCCGGCCCTTTTTTGTATGGTTTATTTCTTCAGCAGATCCTTGACCTGTTGGATTATGTCAGCATGTTCAGTTTTGTGCCACTCCCACCTTTTGTAAGGTCTTTTAATTTCGGAGTTCCTTAAGATCCTTCGAGCCTTGGCCCCCCGGATATTTAATTCTGAGGCAATTTCCTTTAGAGTGATTATATCATTGGGGTTAACTTCTTCTTCCTTCTCCTCCTTCTTAGGTGTGAGTTTGATTTCAGGTTCTTCCACTTCAGGTTCTTCCACTGTGTTTATAGCAGTTATTAGGTCTGCTTTCTTTAAGGTCCACCAGTTCTTGATCTTTAGTTCCTTTGCCATTTCCTTGAGTTCTGCGGCTTTCAGATTATTTAAGTTTGTCATTTGTGAATCTCTCCTTATTTGTTTTTATTTGTTAGTTTCATTATAAGCGAGATTCAGGAGTTTGTAAACGGGTTATTTGAAGTTTCTTTTTTTACGCAAAGAAAAAGCTCCTATTTAAGGAGCTTTATGATCTTCTCCACTTCTTTGGGATCATCCCAGGTCCAAGAACCTGAGGTGGGTTTATCCACTTTGTTTTTCCTGAGGATCTTCCTGGCATTAGCTGTAGAGACGCCTACGTTCTCACAGATGACTTTTAGTGTGGTTACTGGGGTATTAGCAGGCTCCTGGGCCTTCTCAGCCTTCTCTGTTTTCTTGGTCTTACTAGACTTCTTCTTTTTGGCAGGCTTCTCACTATTCAGAGTGATCTCTTCTTTTGCAGGTTCAGGTTCCTTGGGTTGTTTCTTGGCCCAGTCCACATACTTGGCAGAAAGGATTCTTGCCTTCAGCTTCTCCTCCTCCAGTGTGGGGATCTCCTTATCCTCTACCAAGGTGAACTTCTCCTTAAAGGTACTATAGGGAACCCTTTTTGCTTCCTCCTGTGTTTTCAGGTCAGTGAGGATGATGTCCCCACCTTCAATGATTATGCCATACACCTGTTGGGTTTTGTCCTCATGTGCTTTCATATCCATCTCCTCCTTTTCTTATATTTCCATTATACCATATTACTTCGGTTAGTCTAATGCTCGCTTCGCTATTTTTCTCTTGACCCGAATGGCCTCCAGTATTTCCATATCTTTGGTACCCTCTGCTATCAAGTGGACTACTTCCATGGGATTCTTTTGGCCGGCCCTTTCAATTCGGGATATTGCCTGCACATATTTCTCAGAGCTGAAGCTCCAGCTGTAGAAGATCAGCTTGTTGGATCGCTGCAGGTTTAGTCCTACGCTACCTGATTGGATCTGAAGAACCAGTACATCTATTTTGCCACTCTGGAACTCCTTATAGATTTTGGTTCTTTTCCTAGTGTCTCGAAAGCTCTCCACTCTTAGCTTCTTACCGTCCCGCTTTAGCTTGGATAGTTCCTTGTGGAGCATTTCAATCTCGGGGATGTACTGGCAGAATATTACCACTGGGCGAGAAGCCTTACTTACCTCATCAATGGCCAACTGTAATTTATCCTTACTAATGCAGACCACTTCTCCTGAGTCCAGTGTGATGAATCCACCTGATATCTGTTGCAACCTCATGATCTTTGTGATAGCCAGTTCACAGGATGTGATGTTACTTATATAGGGAGAGGCCTTCATCAGCAGCAGGCTGTAGCTTTCTCGTGGTCCATATTCTATACCCCTCTCCCTGCATATCCTCTTTAGCTCTTTCCTACTAATTTCACTGGAGGTCTGTTCCAACTGGGTTAACATCTCCTTATCCAGCTCGCTGTAGGCCTTCTGGGCCTTCTTATTCAACTCACATGTGATATATCTATAGCTGATAGGTGGAAGGTCTACACAGTCCCTTAGGCGGACCCTGAAGGAGGTATCCTTTATAATCTCCTTAAGTTCATCCTCATTCTGATAGCCCACAATGTCATAGCCCATGTAACCACCCTTGACAATGTACTGGTCCTCGAAGTCAGCATACCTACTGCCAAAGATATTTTGATCCATGATCTGGTATTGCATGAACAGGTCCTCATATCCATTTACTATTGGAGTGCCAGTGAGCAGCAACCGGTAGTCACATTTTCTGGTCATCCTGTAAATGCTCTTAGCTGTCTGGGTGGTCCTCTCCTTAACCCACTGGCTCTCATCCAGGATCAACATGTGTGGATTGAATCGCTTTATCTCCTTCTCCATGGCCCAGGACTTTTCATAGTTGGTAAGTAGGATCATCAGCTTTGGTTTGTGTTTCTTCAGGATCTCCTTCTTCTTTCCAGTATAGCCCAGTGCCTTGAGCTTCTTTAGGGATAGGAACTCCAGGTCCTGAGATAGGAAGTTATTCAGAGCCTGAACCCTCTTCTCACGCTTCTTGGGTGATAGTGTCTCTATCACATAACTATTGTCAGGTAGATCCAGGAATTGCTGTAGCTCTATCTCCCAGTTCATTACAATGGTATTGGGTACGAATATTAAAACCCTATGAATCCTACCAGCCTTATATCCCTTCTCGATTGCTTTAATAGCTACAGCTGTCTTTCCTGTTCCCTGCTCCATAAATAAAGCAAAGTAGGGCTCCTTAAGAACCCTAGACAATGCTTTCTTCTGGTGTGGGTATAGTTGGATCTTATGGCCTTGACTCACGTAATCTCCTCCCCAGTGTCTCCCCCACCTGGTCGGGTGAGGTAGCCATAAAGGATATACCGCCTGCCAGATTTATCAGGTCTATGGTACTTTGTTGTAACTCAGTCAAAGTATCTTCTCGGCCTGGTCGTTTTACTTCAATGGCTATGAATCTCCCCCGGTGAACTCCAATGATATCTGGTAGCCCCGCCCTCTGAAATGGTCCTCCATGTGTCTTAAAATAAAAGCCCGGATAGTATTTATCCAGGCTCTTTTTTATTTGGGCTACTATTACTTTCTCCAGAGGGACCTTCTTATTCCCCATCGTCCTCTTCCAACAGGTCTATCAGGTCTCTCTTTTTAGCCTTCTTGAGGAACCTGATACCCCTTGACTTACACTCAGCTTTCAGTTCAGCCAGGGACATCTCAGTGTAGTCCTCTCCATCATCGTCTTCTTCATCATCGTCTTCTTCATCATAGTCTTCATCATCCTCATCATAGTCTTCATCATCTTCATCATAGTCTTCATCATCTTCATCGTCGTCTTCATCATCAGCATTTATGAATTCAGTGATTCTGGCACGATTCTCGCCCTGGTAGACTTCATGGGTAACCTCCACTATACAAGTGAGGCCAATGAGATCCTCCAGCTCCAGCTCGAAAGCTTTATTGGGGATACTGAACCCCAGTGCTGTCAGGACAGCTTTGAGGTTGAATAATGCTTGTGGCTGCAGAGAGGAATTGTGATACAGCTTGGCCCCCCTGAACTTGCCTTCGGATACCTCAAATTCAAACTTGATATAATCATTGCCTGAGTTTTGTGATTTCTCCACAGAGGCTGAGTTCAGCGTTACCATGTACTGACCTTCCGGCAAATTCTTCCTAGTCTCAACACCAGTTAGATCCACCTTGATAGTACTCTTAGCTTTCCCCCTGGAACCCTTACCTGATCTTCCACTTGTGGTTCTGCTTCTTCTGTTTGTAGCCATTTTTTGGACTCCTCCTTAAATTTTAATAATTTATACTACAGGTACATTATATACCCATTGTAGCCAATTGTAAATATATCATTTTCTTGCTTTTTTCTTCTTCTTTTTCTTCTTGGGTTCTGGTTCCTTCCAATCTCCTGCTATTATGGTAGCTATGTCCTGATAAGTACCATTGACTATGTAATCAGGACAGCTAGTGCCCATGGGCCTGGTTACCTTTGTGATATAGTAGGGGTTCGGGCCCAGTCTGAGGCGGTACTCAATTTCTCTCCTTACCTTAAAGTCACCAGTCTTCTTTACCCTTTCCTGCAGGTAGGTATGACCTATCACCCTGGAGGCAGCACAGAGCACTCTGGATAGTGAGGGCATCATAGCAGGTCCAACCTCGGGTATCAACTGATCTTCCCCCTCGCCCTCAGTGTCCATTCTGTCCTGACATAAAAACCAGGGAGTTATACCTAGGTCAGTGAGATCTTTATAGAGGCTAATTATTTCCTTCATATAACCTCCAACCACCCCATACATTCTCTGGGACACCTGGTCCTTATTTTCCTCATCCATTACCTTCTCCAGGCCTAGATCTTGAAGAGCAGTCATGTGGTCTATCCCCACGGATTTGAATTTCTTGGGGTTATCCACAATGTAATCGTATAGGTCAAATATCTCATTGAATTTCTTAACCTGGAAGACAGTGATGTCCCCCCTACTTAGTGTCTTATGTTTTGCTGACTCAGTGCCCTGGTCGTTGATGTCGATAATCAGCAGTGGTTTCTCAGCTGTAGACAGGATAGTGGTCTTGCCACTGCCAGGTCTACCATAGAGAGTGATAATGGTTGGATTATTTACATCCATCAAATCCACCATCCTCTCCTCTATCCCATTGCTGACTGGTTTGGTTTTAGTCTTCTTCTGCTTTTGCTTCATCCTTGATATCCTCCTCCTTCTTACGTTTTTCAAATCCTGACTTAGTAATATAGTCAGTATCCATTCCCATCAACTCAGCCTGGCATATTTCTCGGTATGAACACCAGCTGCAATCTCGAGTGAGGTTCTTGTCATTGGTTGTCTCACCCCTTTCAGCTATCTCCAAGGCAGTGTTGACAGTATCCTCCATAAGTGACTTTACCACTTTCCTATTCAGCCTGATGGGGTATCTGAACAGAAAAGCTTCATACGATACACTGTTGATGAAATCTTCATATTCAACTGGATTCAATCCCATCTCTATGATCCCTTTCCTCAATGTATAGGGTGTGGAATCAATAGCAGCTTGTGATAGTTTACCGGTCTTAGTAAATCGTGGTCTGCTTGGTTCTTTGGCCTTGATTATATCCCAGAGAGTGCCCTCCGTTTTTATACCCATCTCTGATGTGGCCCAGGTATAAATGGCAGATTGTCCGTTGAACAACAAGAACTCCCTGTTGGGGGAACGAGCATAGGTCTTGGTCTCCTTGGTCCATATCTTCTTGTCATCCTCTCGTTGTACCACAGCATCTATGTATCCTTCTATCTCAATACCATTGACCAGTGGCAATATGAAATGGAACTCATTGTGCAGGTAGTCTAATCCATCATCATCATAATAATAGAAATAGTTCTCCAGGATCTCCCTGGCCATTTTAGGGATATCACCCTTCTCCACTATTTCTTCAGCAAAGTGGGTTTTGTAAAACTCAGTCTCAAACTTCTTAAATACCTTCTTCCATGATTTGCCATTATTATATGCCTCAATACATTTGTGGATGACACTTCCTCTGAGCAAGGCACCAGCCTTCTTCTTAGGCACTAGCTTCTTTACATATTTCAGATAGTGAGCATAGTGGCACCTTCTCCAAAGGTTTATTCTTGAGTAAGATAATTTCACCGGGTCAACCTCCTTCCTTATGGTATATTTAATTATAATACATCTACCTAATTTTGTAAAGCTAAATACTCTTCAACTTGTCTCTTCCATTTACCACCTTCAAAGTCCAGTTCAATAGCACCATCTCCCCAGAACTTTCCAATTGTAAAATCCACAATCATGGGGATGGGAGCTTCATACTTGAATACTTTGCTGAGGGCTCTTGGAGCCTCCATTACCTTCTTGGCTTTACTTATGAATTCAATCAGGTAGTCATTCCTGACCTCGAATAGAGTAGCATCATGAACTGTCCCCACAGTGTAGAACTTGGATCTATCCAGCTGTAGCTTTCTATGATACACATTGGCATGTCCACTGACCTCAACCATTGCCAGGATAGTCAGATCACTTCCGAATCCCTGCACTGGTGAATTGATACTCTGTCTTTCTGCCTCAGCCACTTTACCTTCATCACTAGAATATATATCAGGTAGGCGTCTAATCCTGCCTATGGGGTTCCTGACTTGCCCCAGTGCCTTTACCACTTTCCTTTGCTTCTTATGCCAGTCAGGTAAACTGTGGTAGGCCTTGAAGAAGTTTATTCGATATTCCTTGGCCTCTCTATCTGTCAGCTTGACACCATAGCTGTCTCTAGCATAGTCCTTAAATTTCTTCCAACCCATACCATATAAGAATCCAAAGTTAATCGCCTTGGCCTTCTTCCTCTGTTCCTTCCTTATCTTAGGATCATCACTGATGGTTTCGTGTGTAACTAGTTCATATGTCTCAGTGTGGATGTCACCACCGGTTTGGTAGATCCTCTTCATTGTGGTATCACCCGATAGTATGGTAGCAATCCTCAACTCAGCCTGTGAGAAGTCAGCCTCCACAAAGGTGTAGCCTTCAGGAGCTCCTAGCAGGCCTCTGATGGTTGGATCTCTAGGTACCTGCTGTAAATTAGGGTCAGTACAGGAAGTCCTGCCTGTGACTGTACCATGAAGCTTAAAATGGGGAAATAATCTTCCTTTATGCATTCGGTTTATCCACCCATCTATGAAATGGGATATCTGGATCTTGATCCCTCTGTACTCCAGGATCAATTCTACTGCTTTATGTTTATCTCTGAGTTGCAATAGTGTTGACTCACCTGTGGAGGGGTTGCCTGTATCAGTGGTTTCTATTATTGGCAGCTTTAGATCCTCGTACAGGAACTCAGCTACCTGGGCAGGTGAACTCCAATTGACTCCTTTTTTGTACCTATTCAGTTTCCTCTCTACCTTACCTAGTGCTTTCTCCAGCTTCTTCCTGGCCCTCTTAAATTTCCTGGGGTAAACATATACTCCTCGTTCCTCTATATCCTCGTAGGCTCTAATACCTGGCATATATAAGTGATAATAAAGTTTATGCAGTGAAGGATCTCCTTTTATCCTCTCCTCGAATATTTCATACAATGAATATTCAAAATATATATCGTAGCCCAGGTATGTGAGATACTTCTCATAGTCTTCCCTGGTTTCTACATTACCTTGTTTGAGTTTGAGGTCCACATCCCAATTGGGAGCATTACATTCCTTGACTGCATTCTCCTTAACCCCATTAGGAGTATTCTCATCCAAAATGTGGGAGGCCAATATGATGTCGAAATCTAACTGGGGTTTAATTTTGAAATGTTCTTTTAGGAATAAATTATCGAATTTGCCGTTGCCTGCTATAAGGGTCTCAGTGTCCTTATTAAGGCCTTTTACTGCATACCTGACTAATTCCTTTTGTGCCAGGAGTTTGCCCCTCAGCGGGCTAAAGCGGACCTCTAGGGGTATGATATATTGCACCTGTTTGTTTCCAAAGCCCAGTAGGGTAATTTTATCCTCAAATCTGTTCAGGCCTGTGGATTCAATGTCATAGCTTAGTGCTTTGTATCCCTTCTTCTTAATATGATTCAAAGCCTTCTTGATCTGTCCCTTAGTGGTTAGAACCTTGATGTTCAACTCAGGAAGCTTTACTTCTATACCATTTATCAGGTTAGCAAAATTCCTGAAGGCCTGGTCTACAAACTCAGCTTTCCCTGGATCTCGGAATATTATCCCAGGACTGTAAGTAGGCACATATTTTATATGGTTCTTTTCAATAGTAGTTCCCAGAGTACTGGTGAGAGGTTGGTCCAGTGTAGCCTTCATGGCCTGAGCTCCTATGATTAAAATAAATTTTGGGCTTACCTGTTCTATCTCCTGGTCAAGGTAAGCCTTACATTTCTTGATATCCCCCACCTTAAATTTGATTCCCCTAGGAGTCCTGCATTTAATGGCGTTAGTATAATACACCTGACTAGAGTCTATTCCATATTGATCCAAATATTTGAGAAGGGTGGGAGACATAGTAGCCTCCCCCTTCTCCTCATCCTCATCTCCAGCATAACTGCTGATGATCATTATATCCGCATGATTGTTTCCACTTCCCCAGATACAGGAAGGTTCAGAATGAATACATAATCCACAGAGTTTGCAATCCATTAGAATACACCCTTAATGTCCTTTTTGTAAACATGCAGGGAGAACATGGTATGGGTGAATGTGCCTACTTCATATCCGGTTCTACCAGCTACAAATTCAAGCAGCCTTATGGCCAGGTAGATATCATTTCTCATATGAGTAGCAAAATCACAGGATCTCATTAAATAATGGATGTTCAGCTTACCTTCTCTGACTTGGAAGTTGTATCCCAGTGAGCATGGAACTCTGGATACCCCACCCAGGTTGTCTGGATCAATGTTTGGATCCCAGATGGATACCCATAACTGTCTGGAATCTGGGTCCTGTTTAATCCTGTCAATTATCTTGTACAGCTGTTCATTCCTGTGCATCCTCTCATTATAGGTGTAGGCAAACTTACCATTGTGGAGGTACTCATCCCAGACCTCTCTGCGGTGTTTCCAGGCTTCCCCTGGGTTTGTGAAGCATGGACTTACCCTTTCTTCAAATTCGGCTCTGGCCCATTCCAGCGAAGGCAGTGATTGCTCCAGCACTTCATCCCCGCTGTTAGGGTTCAGGATGGTATAGGCGTAGTTCTGCAGCTCCAGTGTCTCATAATCAGGATTACCCTTCACATACTTGTCTTGCATGGTTGCTGGTCTTACAGTGATTCCCATCTCTGCCAGGTCCCTTTTGATCTCCTCAATGGCTTCTCCAAAATTCATGTAGATTCTCATGGTTTCTCCTCCTCAACTAATTTACAATCTTGTACTCCGATGAATTTAGGGATTATACCCTTTTCATATTCCTTGTATAATTTAACCAGCCTCTCCCCTGAAGCTAACATCCGGTGAGGAGATTTATCTGGTTTGAAATACTTGGCCTCACGAGTGATAATAACTCGGGTATAAAGATGGTTGGGGTCCAGATCCTTGGATTTGATATTGAATACAGGTTCCAGGATTGGTATAATGTACATTGCCGATTGGTAGGCAGTAGCCATATAAAGGTCTATCTGCTTGAAGTCTGAGTTTGGTATCAGCTCCAAGATCCTGTGAATTAGTATCAGGTCAGCAGCCCACCTTCTTTGTAGCTCAGTGGTCCTCCACATTATTGTGGCTTTGGACCATTTGTGTTTACCCCTCCTAGGCCTACTTATCACAATTCCCAGCATGCAAGCTCCATTACCAGATGTCTTCCTGAGGAAGTCAAATCCAGCGCTTAGCCCTGTGCTGCCTACACCCAGGTTCCTGATCTCCTCCACCTTCTTGTCACCCAGGTAGGTTTTGACCAAGCGTGTCCACTTACCCCTTTTATATCCCAGAGCTCCAAGGTTTATTTTATCACATTGGGTGGATTTGCAGGAGATGAATAAGTTATCCAGCCAACCCATTGTGGAATTAAGGTAGTCTATATGCTGGGGTTTTTGGAGGAGAAGCCTATTGGTTTCATAATAGGCCTCATTGAAGTTCCTAAATCTCAAAGTAAGCATTAGTAGACACCCCTTAATAATTAGAACGCTGGCGAAACTTATTTACCTGTGACTTCTTGAGGTAGATATCAGCCACATCTGCATGACTCATTCCTGCCGCAAACAGGATAGCGAAATAGGAGATCCACACTTTTCTCAACCTGTGGTAGAATAGGTCGATGTCAGTTCTCATGTGTGATTGTTTCCAAGGCTTGTTTTTCAGGCAGTTACAAAGCATTCCAATTTCCCTAATGAACGAGGTCAAGGTCTGGGAGAAAGAACTACCTTGGTGGTAGAAATATTCTGCTCCTTCTATATGCAGCTTGCGCAGGTTGTCTCCTTTAGAAGGTAGGCTTTCAAAGTCCATCACAGTGTCATAGTCCTTGCCTGCCAGGATGGTTAGCTCTGTGAGGAAGTGCAGGCCATCTATAAGCTCTTCTACGAAGTGCTCTGTGTTATTAGATTGTTTGGCGTCCAGGGCCTCTCCTAGCTCCTCTGTGAGCCTCCAGGCGAAGTCCTTTATCCTGGCTTGTCCAGCTTTATCATCCAGGTTCACTGGGCAGCTGTCAGTCTGCAGCAGTCCACTGCGTTTCTCAATGTGATGGTATTTCTCCATCAGTTCTTTTTGCCGGTTAAAAATAACTTGCAGCCGGTCCCCCTTGATTTGTTCTGTGGTAGCATGTGTAATGTTCATTAGATATACTCCTCCTTATTTTTTATGTAATGGTTTACCAGGTGTTCATGGTTTCCATTGTTAGCCTCATAACTATATACCTTTATATCCAGATTATAAGCCATGAGCTGCAGCATCAATTCATCATAGGCTTCTATTAGATCCATAGCCTGACTCTTTACTCCATCCATTTGGAATCTGTCTCCAAAGTCCAGGATCTTATTTGTAGATGGTCGGGTGTAGATAATTAGTGGGGATATATAGTGCAGGTGAACAAGAGCTTCTGTAAAACTGAAGTTGCTCCTTTCCCTGAGGATAGGACCATATACCAGTTCCTCCAGTGATACGAACCTGTCGAAGATACAGTCTACCCCTTTCTCATAATCCTTAATGCGATCCTCAACCCAGATCCTTTGGTTCCACTCAGTGTTAGGACCTATTGACTTTACCACAGGCAAGTTGAGGTCCTCAGCTAGCTTTTGGGCCAGGGTGGTCTTCCCAGTGTTGTCCATCCCAGTGACAATGATCATTTTGCTTTCCTCTCCTTCTTTTTGGCCTCAGCTCTTTTCTTCTTTTCTTCTTCTTTGGCTTTAGAGCTCAGACTATTATATTGTTTAACATGGAACTCAGAATCACTTATGTTGCAGATGGGGCAATGTCTGTATCCAGTATCTCCAGAATGTTTCCACTCATTCCAGGTTCTGCAGTATGGGCACCATATCCCCCTGCCAGGCTTGTCGGGTTCATAGGCTAACCATACACTCACTGGATATATCTCATAATAGGGTTTTACTTCCCCCAGAAGATCCTGGAGTGCCTCTCGATGTCGGAAACGTATCAGACCAGAGTTGAAGGCTATGTTACCTTTCTTGCTTCTCCTGACCAGTACCACTGCGTACTTTCCCAACCCCACAAGGGAGTTGTCGAAGTCTAATCTTATCTTCATACTCTCTCCTCCTTTACATTTCCAATTATATCATTACTTTTTCCCTTTGTAAATTGAAAAACCCTTGCTAGTAGATAGTATACTCTTGTCAGCTGCCATCTCTTCCAGGATGCCTCTTATTTGCTTATGATCCATTCCCAAACCCTCAGCCACTTTAGCTGATGTTACTGAGGCATTGGTCATTGTTAGCATGTTTAAGATATCTTTCTTTATGGCAGCTTTGCTAACTACGTTCTTGCCTGCAGGTACCACATCCACATCATAGTGGGGATCTCCAAGCTCACCCATTGTGAGGTGTATATCAACATCGGGGAATGAACTGGCCATACGAAACTCCCTGCTCAGAGTTATAACTGTAGGTTCTGTTTTTTGTTGGGTGACATCTATATCAATCTGTGAATTATCTTCATCGTCATCCTCCTTAGTGAGATACCAGGCAGACTCCACCCATCCATATAGGATAATTGATCCCATCATCCTGGCACCTCCTTTGATTGCCCCAGCCCCACCCTTATTATAGTGATGTATTACCATGACACTGGTCCTGTATTCATTCTTCAGATACAGCAGCCAGTTTAATGCTGGGTTCAGATCCTGGGCTGAGTTCAGATCCCCATCAAACATCAGATAAAGGGGATCAAATATAATTAAAACTGGTTTGACCTCAGAGATCAGTTTCTCCAGGGCTCTCTGGTGTTCAGGGTTGCTAATTATGAACCCCTGCTGGTTTATGAAGTAGATTGGTAGCTCCTTATGAAATTCAATATTCAAAGCATGGTCATTGGATACATCTACCTTACCCACTAATCCCCTATTGAGCAATATTTTCTCAGTTCTATCTCTCATTATATAATCAGCATTCTCATTCTGTATCACTATCACCGGTCCTGATTCTTCCACGGGGAACCTCCCCAGGAAGGGCCTATTGCCTGCCACTGAAATAGCAAGATCATGTACCAGTGTGGACTTAAAACATTTAGGCATACCTGCTACTATTCCATGAGATCTTCGGCCCCAGAACCCTTTGACTAACCAACCAGCAAACGAGTTGGTATCAGCCATTACTTCTCCGAAGGTGGATACCCTAAATGTCTGGTCTACATCCTGGCTGGCTTCTTGAACTTTACCACTGATAATTTTCATCAGTTCATTCCGGAGCCTCTTATCCTCATCAGACCTGCCTTTGTATTTATTAAAGGTACTGTTTTTAACCAGCAATATTATTTCCCCAGGGGCCATTCCCAGGTCATACAGGGTATTCTCTATGTACCATATAGTACTGGACCTATCCACTCCAGTAAGGTCTCTGAGAGCCAGCAGGTTCCTTACTTTCTGGGGGATGGAATACTTAGCATATATCTCCCTTTCTGCCAGGCCATCTACCTCAGTTGAATCCACTGATCTCTCCTTAGTGGGCTGAGCTCCAACAATCTTCCTCAGTGTCTTTGGTTTGTAGATCTTGTTAGATCCCTGTGGTAGTCCCACATGGGGTTTGTTCTTGTACTTGTGGTTGATGGTTCCTGGGATCCTATACACATGGCTAAAGTCAAAACAATCATCACAACCAATGTGTTTTGCCAGGGCCTTATTTAATGGAGTATATTCTGGCTCTTCAATATACCTATCCAGTTCCCACAGTCCTTGGTATTTGTTAGGAGAGCTTTCCCATATGTAGCTAGGGGCTGGGTCAAGTTGGTTGGGGTCATCATGCTCATCAATATCCTGTGCCATAAACTTGGTATCTAGTGCACTGGTTAGTCTTTTGTTAGGTTGTGAATATGGCATGGGACTCCAATACAGATCATATTTATTTTTAGGGTATTTATGGAAAAACTCCTCTAGGTCCTTACGCAAGCTTGGACCATACTCAATGGGAACGTCCTTCCATTTTATATCTGGTCCTTTTACTGATAGAACAATATAATCCCCATCCTCGCACTGTTGGGAATATATATGCTGCAAAAAATCCAGACTAATTGTGTTCAACCCCCCTTCCCATGTAAGTCAAAAAGAGGGGAGAATTTGGGTTCTTCCCCCTTAGGTCAGTTGGTCAAATATGGTAGAGGGATTTACTCCTCATCATCAGCTTCCAGAGCCTTGATCAGATCAGACTTTTTCATCCCCTTGGTAACCTTGATACCTCGGGCTCTGCACTCACCCTTCAGATCCTTGATTGTCCAGTCAGTGTAGTCCACTTCTTCCTCTTCCTCATCGGAGTCTTCCTCTTCCTCTTCCTCATCGGAGTCTTCCTC
>ENA-UOOI01002522-UOOI01002522.1-fermentation-metagenome-genome-assembly--contig:-NODE-2522-length-15673-cov-4.424254_pt1 | contig 15673 bp, 13 predicted proteins | sample MGYA00245779_ERZ724027 | MGnify/ENA primary metagenome ERZ724027 (study PRJEB28704, sample SAMN03018318) | fermentation metagenome | biome: anthropogenic terrestrial biome; feature: soil; material...
CGCATTGTAGCCCTGCATCCTGCGCCAGCGGATCAGGATGTCCTGAAGCGTCTCGTCGAGGGCATGTCCCATATGCAGCTTACCAGTGATGTTCGGCGGCGGGATCACGATGGTATAGGGCTTTTTTTTCGGATCGCACTCCGCGTGAAAATAATTCCCGTCGAGCCAGAAACGGTAAATCCGGTCCTCCACTTCCTGCGGATCGTAGGTCTTCGCAAGTTCCCTGCTCATGTTTGCAAACTTCCTCCAATAAATATGAGATTGCGGCCTCTGCTGCATCACGCGGTCGATAACGTCTCGCAGCGGCGGCAGCCCGAAAAAAGCGAACCTTATGCGAGGGGAAAGGGCTTTTTCAGCAGAAACCACAGTCGTGGTCGCCGTAGGCGCAAAAGGCGCTTTGCGCCCTCAGCCCGCCGGGACCGGCACGGCGCTCCCGCCGAGGAGAAACATATCGACGGCGACCGCGGCGCACAGGGCGAGCGGCACGTCCCCGCCCTGAAAAATCTCCACGGCGTAGCAGGCGCCGCGCGCGTTCCAGCAGGTGCCGTGCGTCATGACGACGCGGGATTTTCCGCGCTCGTCGCGGTCCTCCACAAAGTCGAAGCACCGCGTGACGATGCTGCCGCGGAACCTCCACGGCACGCCCTTGACCTGCACGGGCCGATGCACCGCCCTGGGCTTGATGGCGAGCCGCATGTGCCTTTCGCCGGCGGAAACGGAATACTGGAACGCGGTGGGGAGAAAAACGCCGGTGACGCGTGCCAGCGAAGCGCCTCCGCCGCTTGCGCAGAGTTTGTACCGGCACCCGAGGGAAGAGTACTCGCCCTGCAGTTCATACAGGGGACAGCCGCAGGAATCCAACACGGTAAACAGGTTCTCCTGTCCGCCGCCCTGCTGCAAATAAAGCCTCAATCCCCATCCGCCCCTTCGCCGTTCCGAATTCTTTCCCCTATCATAGCATTTTTGCCGCCGGGCGGCAACACATCGGCTGAAAAATCCCGCCGGCGCGCTTCCCCGCAAAAGCCGCATGTGGTAGAATAGACATAATATCCCCCGGATCGTCCGGAAAAGAGGCGGCTCCATGAAAAAAGTTCTGAAACTGCGGCGCCTGCGGCTCCTGCTGCTGGTTCCGGCGGCATTTTTCGCAACGCTGTTCGCGTCCCGCCATCAGGCGGCGGCGGAATGGTACGCCCGCCACCCCTACGCCGCGCTTTCCCGCGCCGGGAACGCCGTGACCGGCCTCGCGCCGTTTTCCGTCGGGGAACTCCTCGTCTTTCTTCTGGCGGCGGCGCTCGTCATTCTGGTTGCGCGGCTGGTCGCAAGGCTGGCGCGCGGAAAAGGCAGGCGCGCGGAAATCGCGCTCAGGTTTTTTGTCAATCTCCTCTGCTTTGCGGGCGTGCTGTATTTTATTTTTACCGTAGCCTGCGGGATCAACTACTACCGGACCACATTCGCCGAAACCTGCGGTCTGCCCGTGAAGCCCTCTTCCACGGCGGAGCTTATGCGCCTTACGAAGAGCCTCGCCTCCGACGCGAACGCCCAGCGCGGCAAAGTGAAAACGGACCGGCAGGGCGTCATGGAGCTCGGCACCCAGGATTTTTCCCGGACGGCGCGGGTGGCCAAACAGTCGTTCGACCGGCTCGGCGCGGAGTATCCGCTTCTGTCGCCGGGCTACGGCGCCCCGAAGCCGGTCCTCTCTTCGCGCCTGATGTCGCGCTGCAACATCACCGGCATGTTTTTCCCGTTCACGTTCGAGGCGAACGTGAACACCGACGTGCCGGCGTATACCATCCCCGTGACCATGTGCCACGAACTTTCGCATCTGCGCGGGTTCATGCGGGAAGACGAGGCCAACTTCATCGGCTACCTGGCCTGTGAAAAAAGCGACAGCCCCGATTTTCGATATTCCGGCACCATGCTGGCCTTTACCTGCGCGTCGAACGCGCTGCTCTCCGCCGACGAAAAGGCGGATGCCGCGGTCTGGAGCGGCCTCGGCGCTGGCGTGCGGAAGGACCTCGCCTGCAATTCCGCTTACTGGAAACAGTTCGAGGGCCCCGTTGCGAAGATGTCCGACTCGGTGAACGACAGCTACCTGAAGGCGAACCGGCAGAGCGACGGCGTGCAGAGCTACGGGAGAATGGTGGACCTGCTGCTCGCCCTGCAGCGGAAAGAGGCGGCTTCGGCAAAGAAATAAGCGCGGCGTGTCGCCGCGCCCACGCCGCGCCGTTTCAGATCACTCGGCCGGTTCCGGCTCCGGGCTCTTCTCGGCCGCAAAATCCTCCGGAAGGTCGACCTGCTCGATCGTTCCGTCGGAAATCTGCACCTTGCCCTGAAGTTTCGCTCCGCTGTCCACCGTGATGGTGGTGGAGACGATGTCGCCGATGATGATGGAATTGCCCTGGCAACTGACATTGCCCATCACATGGACGTTGCCCTTCAGCTTTCCGTCGAAGGTCAGATTGCCGCATTTGATGTTGCCCACGATGACGGAGTCGCCGTCGACCGTGATGTCTTCCGACGCGCTGAGGTTGCCGCGCACCGTGCAGGCGGAAAGCGCCACGCCCGCGCCCTGCACGTCCCCGTTCTGCTTGCCGCTGATCTTCACGTTGCCGCTCGTGCTGACGCTGCCCGTCACCGTGCCGAGCATCTCGATGTCGCTGTCCGACTTGATGTCTCCGACGACCACGGTGCCCTGCGAAATCACCGTGACGCTTTTTTCGTTTTCGCCGGGGTCTCCGCCTTCTTCCCGGTCGGAGAATTCCGGCCGGGCGGGACGCGCGCCGCCCGGCCCGTACGGTTCGGCCCGCTGCGTGTAATTCGGCTGCCCTGCGCCCGTGTCCATCGCTCTTTCCGTTCTTTCCGGTTTCATCTGGGTGTTTTCCTCCGCTTCCTCAGGGCCGTTCCAGATTCTCCTCACCATGTGGGCGAATCCGCGGTCCCGGTTATTCCCTGCAGAATCCATCTTTAGTCCGCGCCTCCAAAATTCCCTGTTCCTCCTCAGAAGACAGAAAATCAAGACAAAATAAACATAAGTATTATACAATATTCCAATTCCGTTTTCCACCCTTTTTCCACTTTTTCGGACAAAAAAGGCGCCCCCCGCCCGGACCGGCAGGCAGGGGACGCGCGCTTTCCGACAGACAAAATCGTCCGCTCCGGAAAAACGTCTTCCGGAGCGGACGACGGTCATTCCCCGATCATCAGGTTGCAGACCTCGTTGGAGTACTCGACAGGGTCGTCGATCGCGACGCCCTCGATGAGCAGCGCCTGCGTATACAGCAGCGAGGCGTAGGTTTTCAGCTTCTCCTTGTCGTTCTGGTAGAGGTCGCACAGCTTCTGGAAAATCGGATGCGAGGCGTTGATCTCGAGCACGCGCTGCGCTTTCACCTTTTCTTTCTGCGCGTTCGGCATGGAGTTCAGCACCTTTTCCATCTCCATGGAGATGGCCCCGTTCGTCGACAGGCAGACCGGGTGGGTCTTGAGTTTCTGCGAAAGGATGACGTTGCTGACCTTGCCGCCGAGGGCATCCTTCAGGAAAGCGAGCATATCCTTGTTTTCCTCCACCTTTGCGGCGGCCGCTTTCTTCTCCTCCTCGGTTTCAAGGCCGAGGTCGTCGGCCGAGACGGAGCGGAATTCCTTTTCCCCGTACTTCATCAGCATCTGGATGGCGAACTCGTCGACCGGGTCGGTCAGGTAGAGGATCTCGTACCCGCGCTCCTTCACCGCGTCCGTCTGCGGCAGAAGGTCCGCGCGCTCCACGGTGTCGGCGCAGGCATAGTAGATGTACTTCTGGTCCTCTTTCATGCGGTCTTTGTATTCCTTCAGCGTGACCAGCTTCTTTTCTGCGGAGGAATAGAACAGCAGCAGATCCTGCAGAACTTCCTTGTGCGCGCCGTAATCCTGATAGACCCCGTACTTAAGCTGCAGGCCGAAGTTTTTGAAAAACTTCTCGTACTCCTCCCGGCTGTTCTTGAGCATGGTCTCGAGCTCCGAGCGGATCTTCTTCTCGATGCGCTCGGCGATCAGCTTGAGCTGGCGGTCGTGCTGGAGCATCTCGCGCGAAATGTTGAGAGAGAGGTCCTGCGAATCCACCAGGCCGCGCACGAAGCTGAAATAATCCGGCAGCAGGTCGGCGCATTTGTCCATGATCAGGACGCCGTTGGAATAGAGCTGCAGGCCCTTTTCGTAATCGCGCGTGTAATAGTTGAACGGCGCGTGGGACGGAATATACAGCAGGGCGTGGAACGTGGACGCGCCCTCCGTGTACATGTGGACGGTCTTCGCCGGGTTCTCGTAGTCGGAAAACTTGTTCTTATAGAATTCGTTGTACTGCTCCTGCGTGATCTCGTTCTTGTTCTTGCGCCAGAGGGGGACCATGCTGTTCAGCGTCTCGTTTTCGGTGTAGGTCTCGTACTCGTCTTTGCTGCCCTCTTTGAGACGGCTCTTTTCCACATCCATTTTGATTGGATAGCGGATGTAGTCGGAATATTTTTTGACAAGGCTCTTGAGGTGATAGGCGTCGAGGAATTCGCTGTATTTCTCGTCGTCGGTGTCCGGCTTCATCTCCAGCACGATCTCGGTGCCGCGGTCCTGTTTGTCGCAGGGCTCGACCGTATATCCCTCCGAGCCGGAGGATTCCCACTGAAAAGCCTCTTCGCCGCCGAACGCCTTGCTGCGGACGGTCACGTGCTTCGCCACCATGAACGCGGAGTAAAAGCCGACGCCGAACTGCCCGATGATCTCGATGTCCTCTTTCGGCTGCATGCCCTCTTTAAAATTCAGGGAGCCGCTCTTCGCGATGGTGCCGAGATTGCTCTCCAGCTCCTCCCGATTCATGCCGCAGCCGTTGTCCGTGACGGTCAGAGTCTTTTTCTCCTTGTCGGGGACGATGCGGATGACGAAATCGTCGCGGTTCAGGCCGGTGTTGCCCTCCGAAAGCGCCTTGTAATACAGCTTGTCGATGGCGTCGCTGGCGTTCGAGATCAGTTCGCGGAGGAAAATCTCCTTGTGCGTATAGATGGAGTTGATCATCAAATCCAGGATCCGTTTGGATTCCGTTTTAAACTGCTTGACTGCCATAAGCGTCTCTCCTTGTGAAAAAAATAATTAGCACTCTGCGGGCCGACGACAAAGCCGCGGCCTGCCAGTTTGTCTGCAACCTAAAAGAATTAGCACTCTATGCTTCCAAGTGCTAATTCTTATCATAAACCATTCCGGGCGGAATTTCAAGAGCCGGTTGTGAATTTTCGCTGAAAGCCCTTTCTAATCCTCCAACCTCCAACATCCAACCTCTAAATCGGCACATAGTCGTGGTCCACGGTGATCACCGGGTAGTAGTGGGGGTTGATCTGCCGGATGCGCTCCGCCACGGCCTCGCTCAACTGCCCGTCGCTCATGGAAAAGCCGAACGGGACGCAGATGTCGAACACGAGGTTCGCGTGGGTCGGCCCCCACACGACCCGGAAGTCGTGGAGCGTGATCTCGGAAGAAAGACCGCGCACGATCGCGACCACCTGCTCTTTGAGCTCGTTGGTTTTGGGGTTGTCGGTCACGATGGGATCCATATGGATGACCAGGTGGATTCCCTTTTCCGTGAGGAAATCGCGCTCGATGTTGTCGATCGTATCGTGGCTCAGCAGAACGTCCTGCTCCGCCGGGACTTCACAGTGCACCGAGGCGAAACAGCGGCCCGGGCCGTAGCTGTGCACGACCAGGTCGTGGATGCCCAGGATGCCGTCGTAGCCCCTGATCGTGTGGTAGATGTCGTCCACCATGCTTTTCGGAGGCGCTTTGCCGATCAGCGTCCCCGTCGCCTTGCGGATGAGCTGATAGCCCGTCACCATGATGAGAACGGCGACGGCCACGCCGAGGTAGCCGTCCAGGTTGTGGCCGGTGAAGCGGGTGATGAGGGAGCCCGCCAGCACGACGCCTGTGGAAAGCACGTCGCTGCGGCTGTCGGCGGCCGTGGCGAGCAGGGAGTCCGAGTGGATCAGATTCCCGACCGACTTGTAAAACGAGCCCTGCCAGAATTTGATCAGGATTGAGACGGCCAGCATCACGACCGCGAGGACGCTGAATTCCGTCCGGTCCGGCCGGAAGATCTTGCCGATGGAACTCTGTGCGAACTGAAAGCCGACGATGAAGACCAGGATGGAGACGAACAGGCCGCTCACATACTCGAACCGGGCATGGCCGAACGGGTGTTCCCGGTCGGCCGGCTTCTCCGACATCCGGAACCCGACGATCGTGATGACCGACGAAACGCAGTCGGTCAGGTTGTTGACGGCGTCCGCGGTGATGGCGATGCTGTGCGAAATCGTACCGGTGAAAATCTTGATGCAGAACAGCAGGAAATTGGTGCAGATGCCCACGATCCCGGCCATCCCGCCGTACCGCTCGCGCACCTTTTCCCCCGTGCCGCCCCCGTCTTTCCCCGCAAAAAGGCGCAAAAGGAGCCGGGTCATACGGCGGCCTCGAAGAGATTGCCGCCGTGGCAGTCGATCGCCACGATCAGCGGGAAATCCCTGACCCGCAGCCTCTTCACGGATTCGCAGCCCAGGTCGTCGAACGCGACGACCTCCATGGAGGTGACGCATTTTGCGGCGAGGGCGCCCGCGCCGCCGACCGCGCAGAGGTAGACCGCCCGGTTCCGGCGGATGGCTTCAACGACCGGCCCGGACCGCCCGCCTTTCCCCACCATGCACTTGAGGCCGAGGTCCAAAAGGCGCGGCGTGTAAGGGTCCATGCGGGCCGACGTGGTCGGCCCGCAGGAGCCGATCGGCCGACCGGGCGGCGTCGGCGTCGGGCCGGCGTAGTAAACGGTCGCGCCGGAAAGCGCAAACGGCAGCTTTTCGCCTTTGTCGAGCAGGCCGAAGATCCGCTTGTGCGCCGCGTCGCGCGCCGTGTAAACCGTCCCGTTCAGCAGGACTCTGTCTCCTGCGCGGAGCGTTTCGGCCGTCCGCGCCATATTTTCCGTATCGATGACAATTCTGTCCACAGGTAAAACCCCTTCCAGGTCCCACCGGAAGAACCGTGGGACAACGGTCTAGAAAACGATAAAAGCAGGGAACCGCCGAAGCGGCTCCCCAAAGCCTGCCGAGCCTGCGCGCACAGCCGGGCATTATAGTTCAGAGCATCTTTCTTCTTTTGAGGGCAAAAACTCCCCCCGCCATCAGAACGGCGGAAAGCGCGACCGGGAACCAGAAATTCGCCAGCGGGACGTTCCCGACGTTCATCCCGTAGAATCCGGACACGACCGCGGGGACGCCGATCAGCAAAGTGACGGAGACAAGCCGTTTCAGCACGGTGTTGTGGTTGTTGGAAATGACGGAAGAGAAAGCATCCATGGTGCCGGAGAGGATGTTCAGGTAGATCCCCGACATCTCAATGGCCTGCCTGACCTCGATCAGCACGTCTTCCAGCAGGTCCTGGTCGTCTTCATACAGCTTGATCACACGCCCGCGCATAATCTTCTCCAGCGTGATCTCGTTGCCCTTGAGCGACGAGGAAAAATAGACCAGGGATTTCTCGATGTCGAGGAGCTGCAGCAGTTCCGCGTTCTTGGTGGACCGGCGCAGCTCCGTCTCCACGTGGTTGCTGATCTTGTCGATCTGTTTGAGGTACTGCAGGTAGCGCGTCGCCACGCGCAGCATGATGAGCAGCACGAACCGCGTCTTCAGGTTCGTCTGCACGCCGCGCACGAGGCCCTGCGCGAATTCCTCCACGACGGAGTTCTCTTTTATCGAAACGGTGATGACGTTTTTTTCAGTCAGAATGATACCGAGCGGCATCGTGGAATACAGAATGTCCTTCCCCTTTTTCTCCACGAGCGGAACGTCGATCACGATGAGCGTGTTGTCGTTTTCGTGGTCGATGTGAGAAGACTCCTCTTCGTCCATGGCGGCGCGGAAAAAATCCGGTTCAATGCCGAAACCGGTAATCAGGGAGTTGACCTCTCCGTCGTCGGGAGCAACACAGTCGATCCAGCAGCCCGGCTCGCACGCAGACAGACGCGTCATCCGCTCGTCGACCGATTTGTAATAGGATAGCATTGTGTCCATCTCCTCATATTAAATTTTCTGTTGCGACTTCGCGATGGGTCAGGTTTCACAATGCCACCCCCTTTGACAAACCGCATTTTATCCCATGAGCTATTATAGCACAGAAAGAAGAGATTGCAAGAACAAGAGGGATAATTTGCGCCGTGATTTTGCAGAACAGGCCGTGGAAGTCCAGAAAGCGGGAATTCGGGTCCTTTCCGGACTTTTCGGCGTGCCGCCGCTCAGGTCTTCCGGCTGAAGATCTGCATGATGTCCGTAAAATCGTCGTCGTCGGCCCCGGTAGAATCCGCAGCCTTTTTCTTGGCGTCCGTCTTCTCGGCCGGTTTTTCTTCCTCGGAAGAGGGGAAAGGCGCCTCCGAGCCGTTGGTCGCGAAACCGGTCGCGATCACGGTGACGCTCATCTCGTCGTCCATGTTCTCGTCGAACGCCGCGCCCCAGATGATGTTCGCGTCCTCGTGGGCCTGCTCCGCGATCATGGAGGAGGCGGTCTCAATCTCGTCGAGCCCGATGTCCGGGGAGGAAGTGATGTTGATGATGACGCCCTTCGCCCCGTTGATCGCCGTCTCGAGCAGCGGGCTCGAGATGGCCATGTTGGCGGCGGTCTCCGCCTTATCCTTGCCCGAGGCCCTGCCCACGCCCATATGCGCGTAGCCGGCGTCCTTCATGACGGCGGTCACGTCCGCAAAGTCGAGGTTGACAAGGCCCGGCAGCTTGATGAGGTCCGAGATGCTCTGCACCCCCTGGCGCAGCACGTCATCTGCGACGGAGAAGGCGTTCAGCAGCGTGATGCGCTGCTCGCTGACGAGCTTGAGCCGCTCGTTCGGGATGACGACGAGGGAATCCACATGCTCTTTGAGGGCGGTGATGCCGCTTTCCGCCTGCTCCATGCGGCGGCGGCCCTCAAAGTCAAAGGGCTTGGTGACGATGCCCACGGTGAGCACGCCCATGTCGTGGGCAATCTCCGCCACGATAGGGGCCGCGCCGGTCCCCGTGCCGCCGCCCATGCCGGCGGTGATGAACACCATGTCGCTCCCGCGGATCGCCGCGGCGATGGCCTCCCGGCTTTCGTCGGCGGCCTTCTGGCCCGTCTCCGGCTTGGAGCCCGCCCCCTTGCCGTGGGTGACCTTCTCGCCGATCTGGATCTTCTGGGTCGCCTTGGAGCGATAAAGCGCCTGCCTGTCCGTATTTACGCTGATGAATTCGACGCCCTGCACGCCCATCGTAACCATCCGGTCGACCGCGTTGCCGCCGCCGCCGCCGACCCCGATGACCTTTATCTGAACGACATTGTCGAAATCATTGTCAATTTCAAAAGGCATCTGCCGCATCCCCCTTATTTATCCGTAAACCAGAAAATTTTCAAAATGGTTACAGGATTTATTATACACTTTTTGCTTGCAAATTCAATCGCTTTTTTCCGGGACGGCGGCCTCCCCCGGCGGTCCCGGCCTCCGCTTTCACTTTCCGGAAGACGCCGGTGAGGAGGAAGCGCCGTAATCCGGGTCGAAATACGCCCTGTCCGTATCCGAAACGACCGACATGTTCAGCGTGCCCCGGTCGGTGCTTTTCAGCTTGTCCTTCAGGATGGACTTGGCGAAATTCAGCTTGTAGTCCAGGTCCGACGGCATGCCGAGGTCGATGGTGATCCGCCCGTCGTAAAGCACGAGGATCCGGTAGGACTGTGAAAAATCCGCCGACGTGATCTTCCCGAGGCCGCTCTTGCGGAGCGCATCCATCACGGTGCCGAAGACGCCCGCCGTATCCGGATTCTGATACACGATCTCCCGGCCGACCCCGGCCGACCGGACCGCCAGGCCCTTGAGGAGCGTGCAGTTCTGCGGCAGCTTGTCCGCAATCTCCAGAACGCGGCTGTGCTCGCCCAGGATGACGTACTTTTTCCCGAACGGGATCGCGCCGGATACGCCGTCTTCCTCCACGTGGATGGAGATCGCCGCCGGAAGAGAGCGCGTCACCTCCACCGTCGCAAGATACGGCAGCCTGGCCCTGATCTGTTTCGAGGCCTGCCCGGTGCGGGTCAGGAAGAGGTTGTCCCCCGTCTTCACCCCGCTGGCCTGCACGATCTGCTGCGCCGAGTAGCGGGAAGTCCCCGTGACGCGGATGTCGGAGATCTTGAACAGCACGGTCAGGGACAGCGCGACGGCCGTGGAACAGACCAGCGCAAACAGAAACAGGTAGAAGAACACCAGCACGTGCCTTCGGTGGCGGCGCCGCTGCTCCGCCCTCCTCCGGGCGGCGGTAAAGTCCGCGGGCGCCGCCCCCCTGCGCGGGACGGGACGGTATTCGCCGCTCGGCCTGTCGTATGCCCGCAGCGGTTCCCTGCCGCGATGATCGCTGTATCCGTTGTTCATTCGCTCGTCTCCCGTACGGCCGTCATACCCGCCTGATGTCGGCGCCCAGCATGGCCAGATTCTTTTCGATGTTCTCGTAGCCGCGGTCCAGATGATGCAGGCCGGTGATCTCCGTCACCCCCTGCGCCGCAAGCGCCGCCACCACGAGCGCCGCGCCGCCGCGCAGGTCCGTCGCCTCCACCGACGCGCCCGAGAGGCGCTCGACGCCGTCGACGACCGCGACGCGCCCTTCGACCTTGATGTTCGCCCCCAGGCGGAGCAGCTCCCCGACATGCTTGTAGCGGCTCTCGAAGATGTTTTCCACGAACATGCTCGTGCCGTCCGCCTTCGTGACCATCGCCATCACGGGGGCCTGCGCGTCGGTCGGAAAGCCCGGGTACGGCATGGTCCTGACGCTCTTGACCCGGTGCAGGCGTTCCGGCGCCGAGATGCGGATGCTCTGCCGGCCGATCGCAAGCTCGCAGCCGGATTCCTCCAGCACGGGGACGACCGGCTCGAGGTGGTCCGGCACGATGTGCGACACGGTCAGCGTGCTTCCGGTGGCCGCCGCCGCCGCGAGGTAAGTCGCCGCGGCGATGCGGTCCGGGATGACCGTGTGCTCGCAGCCGGAGAGCTTTTCGACGCCTTCGATAAAAACGGTGCCGCCGCCCGCCCCGCGGATCTTCGCGCCGCAGGAATTGAGAAAATCCGCAAGGTCGCAGATCTCCGGTTCGCGGGCCGCGTTGTGGATGACCGTCTCGCCCCGCGCGTTCGCGGCGGCGATGATGATGTTCTCCGTCGCGCCCACGCTCGGGAACGACAGGGTGATCACGGCGCCTTTCATCCCCTCCGGCGCAGTGCAGTTGAGGCACCCGTGGTCCTCCTCGATGACGACCCCCATCTTCCGGAGCGAAGAGAGGTGCAGATCAATGGGGCGCGGCCCCAGTTCGCATCCGCCGGGGAACGACAGCGAAGCCTTGCCGGTTCGGCTGACGATGGCGCCGAGAAAGATGATGGAAGAACGCATTTCGCGCATCAGGTGGTCCGGGATGTCGAAGTGGTCGGCCGTCGTGGGGTCGATCGTCACCGTTCCGGCTTCGCGTTCCACACTGCACCCCAGGTGGCGCAGGATCCGGATGGTCGTGTCCACATCCGACAGAGACGGGCAGTTATGTAGCACGCATTGCCCGCCGCAGATCAGGGAGGCCGCCATCAATGGCAGCGTACTGTTCTTCGCACCGTGGATCTGGATTTCGCCCTCCAGTTTTTTTGTCCCGCAAATCAACAGTTTCGGCATAGCAACACCCCCATAGAATCTGCCAACATATTATGCGGATGAGGGCGTTGCTGTTCCCATGCCGTCTAGCGCGGCTCGGCGAGCACTTCCCGGATGATCTTGCAGATCCGCTCGCAGGAATCCGTGATCGCCATCTTCCTGGCGTTCGCGGCGAGCCCCGCGATGGTCTCCGGCTTTGCGAACAGCTCTTCGACCTTCGCGCAGAGCGCGGGGCCGCTCAGGTCTTTTTCCTCGAGGATCGCGGCCGCCCCGCGGCCGACCATCGCCATGGCGTTGTGGTACTGGTGGTTCTCGGCGACGTTCGGCGAAGGGATCAGGATCGCCGCCCGGCCGACGGCCTGCAGCTCGCTCAGCGTGATGGCGCCGGCGCGGCAGATCACGAGGTCCGCGGCGGCGAGGCAGTCCGGCATGTCGCTGATGTATTCCCTCACGGAGATCTCCGGGTGGGCGGCAAGGTCGAGGCCCTTGTCCTTCAGCAGGGCGGGGAACCACGTCCCCCACTGGCCGTAGCCGTGGATATGCTGGAACCTGCCGGTCCCCGCGCTTTGCACCAGCAGGTCCGCGACCGCCTCGTTGATCTTCCGCGCGCCGAGGCTCCCGCCGAAGGAGAGGATCAGAGGGCGGCCGTCGAGGCCCAGCTTTTTGCGGGCCCGCCCGCGGTCGGCGCGGACGACCTCCTGCCGGACGGGGTTGCCCGTCAGCACGCAGTTCGAGCCGTCCGGCAGGTATTTCTGGGCGTCCGCGACCGCGAGCATCGTGCGCCGCGCCCGCTTCGCGAGCATCCGGTTCGTCACGCCCGGGTACGCGTTCTGCTCGTGGATCACAGTCGGGATGCCCATCTTCGCCGCCTCCCGGATGACGGGCCCCGCCACGTAGCCGCCCGTGCCGACGCAGATGTCCGGCGCAAAGCCGCGCAGGATCGCCCGGGACTCTTTGCTGGCGGTGAAGACATGGACGAGCGCGGCCGCGTTCCTGCGCAGGTTTTTAAAGCTCGGCTTCCTCTGGAAGCCGGAGACCGTGATGCCTCTGAACTCGAAGCCCGCGGCGGGGACGAGCCTTTCCTCCATGCCGCCCCTCGCCCCGACGTAGAGGATCTCGATGCCGGGCTCCTGCTCGCGCAGGCAGCCGGCGATCGCCAGCGCCGGATTGATGTGCCCGGCGGTCCCCCCGCCGGCAAACAGTACTTTCATTTCCCAAGACTCCTATTTATATTACTGATCTTTACTGATCTGGGATATTTCCCCAGTAGTCCGGGGGTGCACAGCACCTTACCCGCCTACGGCGACCACGATGACTGTGCATTCCAAAAATCGACACGCCCGGCATTTGACCGCGGGGGCACCCCGCTACGTCTTCTCGATGGAGGACGTTCGCGAGATGGAGAGCACGATGCCCATCTCGGCGAGAAGAACGACGAGCGAGGTGCCCCCGTAGCTGAAGAACGGCAGGCTGATGCCGGTGTTGGGGATGGTGTTCGTCACGACGGCGATGTTGAGGATCACCTGCAGCCCCACCTGCAGCACAAGCCCGATGCCCAAGAGCATACCGAATTTGTCCTTCGCGCGCAGCGAGATGCTGACGCCCCGCCAGACCAGCATGGCGAACAGCACCACGATGATCAGCGCGCCGATGAATCCCAGTTCCTCGCAGACGATGGCAAAGATGAAGTCGTTCTGCGGCTCCGGCAGGTACAGGAACTTCTGCCGCGACTGGCCGAGGCCGAGGCCTAAAAGGCCGCCGGAGCCGATGGCGTACAGCGACTGGCGTGTCTGCCACGTCTTCTGGATCAGCTCCTCGCTCGCGTTCGTAAAGGGATCGAGCCAGCCGATCACGCGGGTGCTGGCGTAGCTGAATTCTTTTTTAAAGGCCACAAGGTAGACCATGACGGCGCCGATCCCCCCGAACGCCACGCCGAACCAACGCAGGCGCACCCCGCCGATGAACAGCATCACGGCGCCGAGCGCCACGATGATGACGGTCGCCGAAACGTGCGGCTCCCACAGCAGCAGGGCCGCCGTGGTGCCGAGAATGAGAAGGTACGGCAGCACGCCGTACCGGAACGTGCTCATCCGGTTGAAATTCAGCGAGATCAGGTGCGCGAAGATCAGCACGATCGCGAATTTGGCGATCTCGGACGGCTGGAACTGGCCGAGGGGGCCGACCGTGATCCAGCGGTGGACGCCGCCGGAGGCCGGCATGAAACGGACCACCACCAGAAGCATGTAGGAAAAGAGAAGGATCGGAATCGCGAATTTGTGGAAATGGTGATAATCGAAGTAGGAAAGGGCGATCATGGCGATGACGCCGATCACGGCGAACGCGGCCTGCCGCTCGATGAAATAATAGCTGTTGCCGAAATGGTAATAGGCGTAGGCGTAGCTCGCGGAGAACATCATCACGAGGCCGATGACAAGCAGAACGAGCGTCAGAAACAGAAAAGGCAGGTCCATGCCCTCGCGGACGGAAAACATGCGGAATTTTTTCCGGATCTTCCCTTCGCGGAGCGGTTCCTGCCGGCCGTGTTCGGACGCTTTGCGGGCGGGGACGTTTTTCGCCGCCGGTACGTTCGTCATTGAGGGACCCCCTCCTTACCGATGATAATTTCCATTTTAACCCTATCCGCTCCGCCGAATCTGTCGGATCTTCGCACCTACAGCCCGTAGGCCGTCAGCAGCACGGCGGCCGCCCCGCAAAGAGCCGTCACCAGGCTGAAAATCGCGCCGATCTTTTTTTCGCTCCATCCGCACATCTCGAAGTGGTGGTGGATCGGGCTCATCTTGAACAGCCGCTTGCCGTGCGTCGCTTTGAAATAGACGACCTGCAGCACGACGGACAGGATCTCGCAGAGATAGACCACGCCGACCAGCAGCAGCAGGACCGGCAGATTCAGGGCGAACCCCAGGGCGCACACGATGCCGCCGAGGAAAAGCGAGCCCGTGTCGCCCATGAATACCTTCGCCGGGTTGTAGTTCCATATGAGGAACCCCAGGCAGCCCCCGGCGGCCGCGGCCGCGAAGATCCCGACCGGGACGAGGCGCATCACGCCAGCGATCACGAGGAAGGATGCCGAGACGAAAAACGTGACCGAGGCGTTCAGGCCGTCAAGTCCGTCGGTGAAATTGACCGCGTTCACCATGCCGACGATGCCGAGCAGCGCCGCCGCCCAGTACCACACGCCCCAGTCCACGGCGCCCGCGAACGGGACCAGCATTTTGCTGCCGCAGCCGGAGCGGTACAGCGAGTAGAGGTATCCGCCCGCGACGGCGAACTGAAGCACCAGCTTCTGCCGGACCGTGAGGCCCAGGTTGCGCTTCTTCACGACCTTGATGTAGTCGTCGATGAACCCGATGAGGCCGAAGCCGAAGGCCATGAGCAGCCCGCCCGCGATCTTCATGTGGATGGCGAGCTCATAGGGGTCTTTGCCCGACGCCCTGAAATAGCCGGGCACGCACACGGCGACGGCGAGGGTGATGCCGACGATGAAAAGGACCCCGCCCATGGTGGGCGTGCCGTTTTTCCTCCTGTGCCAGGTCGGGCCGACCTCCCGAATGGTCTGCCCGAAATTGATCCGATGCAGAAAAGGGACGACCCACCTGCCAAGCAGGGCCGTGACGCCGAAAGAGAGCGCCGCCGCCAGCACCGTCCAGATTAAATTCATCGTTGCCTTTCCACCTTTTCCCGTTTTCCTCTTTTTCTGTCCCTATCTTTTACAGGCGGCCGATTTCTATCCCGTTGAGCGCCTCCAAGACCTCCGCGAAGGGGATTCCCGCGGCGATGGCGGCCGTCGCGGCGGCCAGCGCCGGCGACACGGCCGCCGTGTCGCCCGTACGGAGCCGGACCCGCCCGATGATGCCGACGCCGACGATCTCGAACGCCGCCTGTCCGTCCTGCACCACCCGGATATTCCGCGCGGTGAAATCGGCGCCGTCCTGATCCACGGAATAGGTCACGATGTTTTCGCGGCCCGC
>ENA-UOOI01002523-UOOI01002523.1-fermentation-metagenome-genome-assembly--contig:-NODE-2523-length-15671-cov-16.881916_pt1 | contig 15671 bp, 9 predicted proteins | sample MGYA00245779_ERZ724027 | MGnify/ENA primary metagenome ERZ724027 (study PRJEB28704, sample SAMN03018318) | fermentation metagenome | biome: anthropogenic terrestrial biome; feature: soil; material...
GGCATTTGGTACGTTGTATTTTTTGGTAATTTTAAATTACTTGTAAAGTGGTGTAAAAGTTATCAAAACACAAATACCAATATTTATATCAATGTGAATATAAGCCCCATTATTCATTATATTACCATGCAATCTAAACATCTTAAAATGTTATTTTTCTTACCGTATTTTAAGAATAAATCTATAATCTCTATTTAAATTTAATATATTTTTGATTTCTACAAGATTACACCATTTGATTCATTTCTCTAATATGTGATAATATGTTGATAAATACTACTTAAGAGGGTGGAATTTTGAATATAATATTAAAAATTAAAGACAAATTTCACAATGTAAAAGCTAAATTTAAAAGGTTAATCTATAACTTAATTGAAAAAACTATTCAAGGATTAAATAGATTTAACATAAAACATATGCAAAATATTATAATAAATGATAATAAATATAAGTATGAAGATCTAATGCCAAAGATTGATATCCATAAAAATAGACAGTATTGTGAAACACTAGAATGGGCACTTAAGAATTACAATATCAAGAATATAGCCCTGACAGGGGTATATGGCTCAGGTAAAAGTACTATTTTAAAGACCTTTGAGGCATTACACAAAGAATATAAGTACTTGAATATATCTATGGCAACTTTTAATGACGGAAAAGAAAAAAATAAGGAAACTACAGAAAACAAAAAGACGAAGACTGAGGATGAAGAAGATATTGATAAAAAGAAAATAGGAACTGCTTCTATCGATAATGCAATAATCGAAAAAGGTATATTACAGCAAATGTTTTATAAGGTCAAATATAAATCTATACCAAGCTCAAGATTTAAAAGAATTAAAGATTACAAATTTAGAAATATATTGTTTAAGTTATTAATTATGTTATCTTCTATTTTTTTTGGCATTATGCTGTGCAACCCTGCGATATTTACTAATCTATCCAATAATGTGCTGTATGTACAAAAAAACTTTAAAGTTAACAGTACAATTATATATATTTGTGAAATACTACTTTTCATAGCAATACTTAAAATGTTAACACCTACAATCAAATATTTAAGCAATGGATTTAGAGTTACTAAGATATCAACCAAAGCTGGAGAGGCTCAACTAGATGATTCAGAAAAGTCAATATTTAATAAATATATAGATGAAATTTTATATTTCTTTGAAATGACTAAATATGATGTTGTAGTTTTTCAAGATTTAGATAGATTTAATAATATAGAAATATTTTCAAAACTTAGAGAACTTAATTTATTAATAAATAATTGTGAGCAAATTAATAGAAGTGTGGCATTTATATATGCAATAAAAGATGATATTTTTTCAAATGATGAAAATAAAGATGATAAGTTTCACTATAAAAATAGGACTAAATTTTTTGATTTCATCATACCAGTAGTGCAAGTAGCAAATTCATCCAATGCATGTAATTTAATGATTAAGAAGTTTGATGAGGCTGGGTTGTTGGAAGAAATAAGTGAGGAATTTATAAGTGAGATATCTTTTTTAATAAATGATAGAAGAGTATTAAATAACATATTTAATGAGTATGTTATTTATAAGGAAAATTTGAAGCATATTGATGAACAAGAGCAAAATAATAAAGATAATAACCAATATGAAAATAAATTAGATCCAACTAAATTATTATCAATTATTGTTTATAAAAATATGTATCCAGTAGATTTTGCAAAATTGCAAGATGATGAGGGAATGGTTTATAAACTTTTTAGCAATAAAGATAAGTTAATTGAAAGTACAATTACTCAATTAAAAGAAGATTCCAAAAATATAGAGATTAAAATAGAATATGCAGAAAAAGAATATATGGAAAAAGTTTCTGAATTAAGAATTGTATATGGAAACTATATATTAGAAACAGTTAATCGAGATACCATTTCTATTCATGGCTGTTGTTATAATTATAAAGACTTATTTTCTCAGGTAGGATTTAATGCATTTTTAAATTATGAAGACTATAAGATTCAACATAATTTTCCTTATAATTCCGGCTACCAAAAAATAGAACAAACCTTACTTGATAAATTAAAAGAAAAAAAAGAAGAGTATTTACAAAGAGAACATATAGTTAAATTAAAGGAAGCTAATGTAAAACCTAATGTTTTAGAACATTTAAAAAAAGAATTAGATACTAAACATAAAGAAATTAATTTATTAAATTCAAAACCACTAAAAGATTCAATAAATGATGATAATAAAGATGAATTTTTTAAAGGCGATATATCAAGTGCAGATTTACTAAAATTTTTAATAAGAGAAGGGCATATTGATGAAAGTTATCCTGAATATATATCTTACTTTTATGAAGGAGTTTTAACACCAAGGGATAATGAATTTATACATAATGTAATGTACGAAAAGGAAATGGAGTTTGGAAGATCATTAGATAAGCCCAAAAATATAATGAAAAAAATTCATGAATATAGGTTCACAAAAAAATATATTCTAAATTATAACTTATTAGACTTTATCATAGAAAATAAGAATGGTACTAATAAATATGAAGATCGCTACAAACTGATAATAGAACAATTATCTGATGACATTAATGTTAATAAAAATTTTTTGTTTATTAAAGGTTACATAGATAGACAAAATCATCTTGATATATTTGTAAAATCTTTATGTAATGCTTGGCCAGGAATGTGGAACTATATAGAAATTCAATCAAATCTTACAAAAGAAAAGAAAAATCTATATTTAAAATATATATTTGAATTTGCTAACAATGTAGACGTAATAGAAATGAACAAAGAAGGCACTTTATTAGCAGAATATATTTCAAAGCTATCAGAATTTATTGAGCTAATGAACAATGAAAGTAAATTTGAAAAAACAGAGGAATTATTAAAGGAATTATGTGTTAGATTCGAATGTTTAAAGCCAAATAAATATTATGATAATGAGCTTTTTAAATTTATAGTGGAGAATGACTTATATGAAATTAATATACATATGATTGAATTAATTGCAAATCATATATTTCATGGAATCCCAGAAAAACTATATACTTCAAATTATACTACAATACTTGAAAGTTCTTATGATAATTTAATTAGGTATATTGATAAAAAGATTAATACATATATTGAAAATGTGTTTTTAGCATTAGATAACAACAGAAATGAGTCAAAAGAAACTATGATTAATATCTTAAAAAGAGAGGATATATTAATAGAAAACAAACAAGCTATGGTAAAGAAGGAAAATACTATTTTCTCTGATATTAATGAAATAGAAGATATAAATTTATGGCCTACTATAATTAAAAATGAAAAAATAGAAATTAGTTGGTATAATATTATTACGTATTATAACCAATTTAATGATGACCAAGGAATTTTTACAAAATACTTAAATAATAGAGAAATTTATATTCAATTATCACAAGAACTTATCAATAGCGATTCAAAAGAATTAAGTGAACCTTCCTTAATGGAGTTTTCAAAAGCATTAATATTAAACAACGCTCTAACTAAGACATGTTTTAATAAAATTGTTAAAAGTATTCCTTATAGTAAAATACAAATTATGCTAGAATCAATAGAACCAGAAAGAATTGATATAATAATTGATTATGGAGTAATCGGTTTGAGTAAGGATAACTACAATAATCTAAAACAACATTTTAGTGATAAACATTTATTATTACTTAAAAAGAATATAAACGAATATCTAGATAATCTTAATGAATACAATTTAGATTCAAAAGATATAATAAATATACTAAATGATTCTATTGATGTGGATAAAAAGGTTTCTATAATAAACAACATGAATATAGCTTTAGTAGATAACGATATCCAACTAATTAATAGCATTGTGGACTTTACTTTAAACAACAAACATTTAGAATTAAAATATGGCTTATTACCTAAAGTAATAAATAGTAGTATAGAAGAAGAAAAGAAAATTAATATTTTAATAAATCAAATTGATTTTATAGATGAAGAAACGACTTTTAAATTTTTAAATTTAATATCTAATGACTACAGTAATCTATCAGAAATAAATAATGAAGTTACTATTGAATATAATAAGTATAATAAAAAGTTAGCAGAAACATTAAAAAATAAAGATTATATAAGTGATTTTAACCTTAAGGATAATGAAAATATTAAAATTAATACAAAATCCAATATAGAAAACTAAGGTAATAATTTTCCATATTGGATTTTATGCCTAATGCAATAAAGCTATATATTTTTTAGCAAGCTCACCGCTCTAGGTCTTGCAAGTACTAGTCCTAAAACACACCATTCCTAAAGCTTAACACATCTTAACAAATATCATGGCAGAAAAGAGGGATTTAACCCAATTATACAGACATTAATACTACAACCAGTAACCCTTTAATGTATAATATTTTATATTCAATAATTAGAAATCTCCTATAGAATTTAAAATTTTCAACAACATTTGGAAATTTATTTATAATTTTGCAGACCCATAACGTTCCATTATCCCAAACTTCCTATAATTTTCGGCGTTAACCAAATAGCTAGTTGTTACCAGACCCTTCCTCAATTCTTCCCTCAATAAAATCATTAGCTATTATTTTCACAGTCGCATACTTATCATCACAACAAGAGTTTATAAATCTTTTAACCTTATAATTGGCAACACTAATACTTTGTAAATTATATTTTGCAATAATTTTTAACCATCTTTTATATCCAGGAGTATCGAATAGTTTTGAAAGTACCACTTTGTCTGTAGGTAATACTTCATTTAAATAATACGCCCAAGACCTTTCCGAAATATTACTTAACATTCTGTCTAATATAGGTTTGGCGGCATTGGATACACCATAAGCATTTCCTAACTTGCATATTAATATAGATGTCATACATACACCTAGGGCTGGTGCTGGTATTGTCCCTAATGCTTCTAACTTCTTAGCAGCATCAGGTTCATTATAAAAATTGTTAAATTGATAATGAACATTTTCAAGTTCTTTTGCCGCTTCAATAAATGTCTGAGATCTTAGATTTTCTGGCACATAATTAAATCCTTTAACTTTAATTAACACAGATTTAATGTATGCTGCAACTTCTTTATTTCCTTGGTTAATATATTCTGCGTAAGCATTTCCTATTGGCCATTTATCTTCGCCCGTTAGTTTACTCCATAACTTTGGGGTGATTTTAGCGAAATTATTCAAAACGTTATCCAGTTCTCCACCCTGTTTAGCTCTTATTAAGCTCAATAATGTTCTTATAGTTATACGCCTATAAAAGTATGCAGATGTTTCTAATAAAGTTATTATACCATCATTTTCAGGTAGTTGTTCATTAAATAATCTTTCTCTAAAGTTACCAAATGTAAATTCAGGTAATGAATCATATCCTAAAACATACTTTGTACAATACAAGACACATGCTAACGCCGGAAAATATGCCATACTTGTGCTAGCCTCTGGGGATGAAAAGTGGTTTATGAGTTCACTTTGTTGCATCAATAGCAATCTTGCTGTATTATCTATAAAGCCCAAATCTGCAGCAAGATTGATTATGTCAACTTCAGATAAGGTTTTTTCAGGATTTGACATTAAATTTATGTCCCTGCCCAACATCTCCATTACAAATTCTATACCAAAATCATCAATAATTAGTGACTTTAAGCGATTGATTGTTCGTTTCCAAACATATTCACTTCCCATATCATGTAGTCCAGCATTTTCATCATTAAAAGCACTTATTACTTTTCTTCTCTCCATGTCTTTTAGCGATATTGCATAATTCATTATACCTTCAATTGTTCTTTCATCTCTATTAGATATTTCAACACCTGTAGGTGAATACCATAGCTCCAAACTCATATCTTTACACATTAGATTGTCCACCTCTTTTATAAAAAGAATTTCCATCTTGAGATTGAAAATATACTCCTATAATATTCTCATCGTTTTTGTTTAAAATAGTTTGAGCAGCTCTTTTCCTAGCTCCTCCTTGCGCTCCATTCCCATCTAAAGCCACAAAAACATTGTATGCTAATATTCTTCCTATATCATCAATAATACATGCCCCATCAACATTCATCATTTGCAATAGTAGTCCAGATATCATGTAATACTTCTCAGAAGACTCAGAACTTTTGTCTCTTATAGTCTCACTTGCAAGACTAGCTATATCAATGGTTGATTGTAAAACAAGCCCATCAAAACAATATTCTTCACCTTTTTTAAATATATTCAACTTTTTAACATTCACATCATGTTTAACTATTATGCATATGGTTCCATGGACTTTTTGAAATGTTAACCTTAGTAAATTCAGCATGGATTGCTTTATATCTCTTTTCATACTGCCTGTGAGAGCTTTCGTCATATCATTAGCTAAACTTTTAATTCCATCATCATAGTTACTAGCTTCATCGACTCCTATAAATCTCATATCAATAATTTTAGTTTTGTCTTTTAAGCTATGCATTATTATTTCAGAACAACCGATTACGGAAAAATAAATTAATCCCGAACATTCTTCACTTTCATCTCTATTATCTCCTCCTAAATCATTATTCTTCTCAAAAAGCTGTTCCGTTAACGCAACCGAATATATTCCTCCAAATGAGCGTAGTATTCCATATTCAATATACTCATCTTCAACATTTATATAAACTATCCACCCACTATTACAAAACGGTATAATTGCTTTTAAGATTTTCATCATTTCGCTACCATCTTTGTTTCCTTTATTTATTTCGATAGTTTTAATCTGGGGAACTTGTTGTAATATGCTATGTATTTTAAATGCAACCATAATATTAGGCCTTACTTTAATTTCTTCCTCTTCATAGTTACAAACTTTTGATAATAATTCAAGAAATTTTTTATTAAATTCATCTGAAACCTTTATATTTTCTTTATCTAAAGCCTCAATTACAAGTTCTGCTGCTGAGCTATAATTAACTCTTGAATACATTAATTCCAACCTCCTGTAAAAATCCACATAAGTTTGAAAATATATCATACATATACATTGTATGATATATTACTTGAAATTTCAAATTCAAGCATCAATATTAATAATTTTCAATATACATAACAAATAAGTCTCTAGTCTCTCCATCAATCCTAATAACACGTTTAGAGCCTATTATTAATATTAGGTTATTGAATAATAAATTTGAAACATAAAAAGTGGCTAAATATCAACTACTTACAAATAACTTAAATTGTGTCAAAATACCTTTTTAGACTTAGAATCAGTATTTGGATGCCTAGAAAAAAATTATTTAATAACCTAAATATATTATAGTATTTTCTGACTAGGGCGGAAATGGGGATGGAATATTTTAATACTTAATTGAATTAATAATTTTTATGCTTACTGCAATAATATTATACATGGATTATTTTTCATGCATTAATAAAAAGATTATATATTTACTCATACCTTCTACAGTTTTACTACAGTTAATATAATCTTATTGTTTTCTTACTAGAATTCCTAAAGCTTCTCCATACACGCTTAACTTATGGAGAAATGAATCACTTCCACCTTCAAGGTGACTAATTATACGATCTTTTATCCTATTTTCCCCGGGATATCCTGTGGTCTCTATCCACCCATGTTTATTATCTGATACCATAACGCATACTTGATCAGCCTTTGCATTGGTAACAATTGTTGCACTATGTGTAGCAATGATAACCTGTCGCTTATCCTTTACTCCTCTTAATTGCTTGACCAAATTCTTATAAATGTACTGATTATCTAAATTGTCTTCTGGTTGATCTATAATTAATGGTCTATAGTCATTTGAGTATTCACTATATCCTAATATAAAAGAGAGCATTGCAACAACTTTTTGTCCAAGAGAAAGTGTCTTAACATCTTTATACAATGTACCTATTTTGCTATTGCTTTCCCTATTATTTATATTAAACTCTAAAGAGAACTCTTCAATATCTTCAATATATTGTTTTAAATAATTAATTATCAAATTGATATTACCATCAATAATAAGCTCAGAAAAGATAGTTTGGATAATATTACTTGCATTCTCTGAGTTAATTTCATTTATTCCTTTATCAATCAAATTAGGGCTCATTTCCGTACGAAAATCCAACAGATTGATTAGTTTTTTCGCTTCATCAATCTTTCCATAAGTCACTAAATCAAGAAATTGAAAAATTCCAAGTTTATCATATAAGGTTAACAAATACTCAATAACATTTTCTTGAGTAATACTATAATTATGAAAAAATCTCTCTCCATTATAATCCGTTCCAAAAATCCAACGTCCTAAATCAGGTTCATTGGGAATTTTATGTTGAGAATAAACAATTCGAAGAATTCCTTGCTGGTCAACATTAAATGGATCAATTACAGTATGTACTTGCTCTTGACGTTGTTTCAATGCTCCTTTCACATCCAAAAACATTTTTTTTAAACCAGATTTACTTCTAACGCGAATAACATCAGCTGGTCTAGCTAAAGTTTTATTTTCAAAAAGGACTTCGTATAAGAATTTATTTATTTGTTCACCGCCAGCAGTATTAACCAATTCATTAACCGAATATTTAGTATCAAAGAACTTCTTAAGTATTTCCTTTTTATTAGGTATTGTTTCCATCCATAAATCACCATCACAATATATGACTTTTGATATTTTCAAATATTGCTTGAATGCAAATTCTTCAACATCATCTTTTCTAAACCGATAGTTAAAATAATATTGTTCTTTACGATTTTGTCCAAAATAGCGTAGTATATTGGTATCTTTATTTGTTTTGTAGGGCATGCGCATTTCGATTAGATATTCGTCCCCCTGGTAATAGTATAAAACCCATGTATTGCCATGCGAACATATAAAGTCAAGTAATTGTTCTGATTCACATTGCTGACTCATAACATATTCTAAAATTTCAAGGACACTACTTTTTCCGGTGCCACGACCACCTATTAAACAATTTAATGCATCTGAAAAATTCAAACAGAAGTACCCTTCCCCATTTATTCCACTTAAGAACCCCTGTGTGGAATTTTCTATATATATTCCTTTGATGAATTGCTTATCATGCCTTTCTTCAATAAAACTTACAGAAATATCATAATCATTAAGAGCTTCTTTAATCATGGAAAAATTTCTTTTACTTCCCTTAATCCAGAAACATTTTTTGTCAATTGATTCTAAATCATGTGCATCATTATCAAGAAGAAATTTGATTTCAGTTGAGCGATAATTCATTACCTTGGATTTAATGTAGCTTAGACTATCGTAATTAGATAATCCAATAAAATGCAGTACTTCATCTGAGAATAGCTTTTGTTTATAGGCACCACTTAAATATTTATTTTCCTTGAATGTATCTGAAGTATCTAAATGAGCAATATATCCTATTCCACCTAACGAACTAATAAATTGCAATACTTCTCTGCTAGTTTCAAAAGATCCCTCTTCAAGATTAAGCAAATTATCCTCCAGCCATCTATTTATCATTTGCTTATTCTCATCGGTATTTTCGAAAATACCTACAACATGATTCTTATCTGCACAAGATATTTCAATTCCTAGGATTACTTCTGGATAAGCATTTCTATTTTTTGTTTGGCATAAAAGCTTAATAGCTATTTCAAGCTTTAGAACTCCTTCAATTGTATGGTGGTCTGAAATAACAACAATTTGTATATTTTTTACAATTAATTCTTCTGCCAGAAGCAAAAATGATAAGACTTCCTTTCTACTGTTATATTTATCAAATTGTCCTTCTGGTTCAAAGTCTTCAATTTTCAATACATCTGGAAATACCTTTCGCGCAATACATATTTCAAATATTTCTTGTTCTGAGCATGTTTTATATCTGTTTTTACTCCAATCGATCATTAATTTATAGTCATACGACTCAGGAGTGTGCACATGAAAACACGTTTTATAAAAAACACCAAACTTCTCTTTACGCTGTTTTATAGCCTTATATGCAAATTCTTCGTCTTGCATCGCTTTGCCCATTATGCTCACCTCCATTCCAAATGCCTCTTCTTGTACTCGAATGTCATATTTTCAACTGCACACGACAAGTCCAAACTGAATACTATATTTAAAGCACATGACAACAAATAAATAGCTAAACATTCATTGATATAAATCTGATAAGTTTTATTATTATTTTTAATATTTTTCTCCGTAAGCTTTTCTTGTCGATTATAATGAAAATCTCTGTCTTCTATATTTTTAATAAAATGTACTGCATTAATAAGGTCATTGTTGTAATACTTTTTCAGAACTCTTGTTTTATCTCCTAATGATATTTTATTAAATTTTACCTGATTAATCTCTAATTTTATTTGACTAATAAGAAATTTGTCAATTATCATCTCTGCATATATTTTAGAAGTATTTGCTTTAACTTCAAAAGATCCCTTATTTGAAATCATGTCATAAAAACAACTCTTTTCTTCTATTGATACTAGTTTATCAATATTTTTTCCATAAGAACCTCTTCTTATAAACTATTATTAGATATCACAATGTTTAAAATTTAATTTTACGTTTGTTTACCTTATTTTAAATTTCCAAGCGTAGTTGTATAGATTAAATGATTCCAAATAATCATTATCAATTTTATTTTGATCTGAAAAATCAAATAAGCTTATTTGCCAAGGTCTATAAATCCTACAGGAAATAAGAGTCGCAAGAATTACACATTCAACAAAATATATTTGTTTTAATGTTAATGAATCATTTAATTTTAATTTAGGAAAAATTCTAAAGTTAAACTTATCTTTTTGTTCATTAAAACTTTTCAACTTATAATCATGTGCAAAACCATTTCTTATACTAATGATTTGCTTAAAATCAAGAAATTCATTCTCATTAATAGCTCCCAAAGAGTACAATAATTTAATCCTATCTGAAATAAAATTTGGAATTCCCATATCATTAACTAAAATATCCTTTAACTTAGAATATATATGGCAATCTAAATAATCTACAAATTCTAAAGCAATAATTCTATCTTCATTATTGAGAGCTAATATTGAATTAAAATACTCAAAATCTTCTTCGCAAAGTTGTTTTTTAAACTTCTTTCCCATTACGATTTCCTCCAAAATTTACTTTAATAGATTTAAAACTTTACTTTCTAACAGGTTGTTGAATAACTATTTCCCCAAATTTCCAAATACTGATTCTAAGCCTAAAAGATATTTTGACACAATTCAAATTATTGGTGAATTGAGTTATTCAACAACCTATCTAAGTATTAATCATTTATTATAACGTGAGTTCGACGAGAAATCTCATTATTTTCAATGCTTCAAGGACTGTATGATATATTATTTTATGATTATGTGAACAATAGATTTATGCTTTTGCTTTTTAGCATACTTTACAATAACGTAATTTTATATAAGCATTAATATTACATGGTTCATCACATAAGATTCCGCCGAACTCACGTTAATTTAACTAATACTATATTTAAATTCCACAAATCGAATTAAATTCTTTCATGTTTTTCTCGAAATTACGAATACAATCAATCCATATACTTATTTGTTTGTCATCATCAAATATATCATCTGCATATATATATGGAAATATTGACTTATGATCCTTCATTAATTTTAATGTACTATAACTTTCTCCACATATACCCCTTTTTTTATGGAGATTAAGTCCAATGTCAAGCTTATCCACAAGCATAGAAGTGTACATTTTTCCTTTTATCTTATCTCTAATTCTACTAAGTTCTCGAATACACATTTTTTCTAATTCATCTGCTTTAGGTAACCCAGATATACTAAGGATTTCATTAATATCAATTTTATTATAATCTATTGAATCATCTTTATATGATTCTTTTATATTTTCTATTAGGACTGTATATAAATAACCTTTATCTCTTTGTTTTATAAAACTTTTATTTTTATCTTTCCATAACCCAAATGAACAAGGAATTTTTAATTCATCAAAACATTCTCCAGGTATATTTAGACATAGTGTAGCTATTTTCTTAGATAGCATAAATGTTGAAATGATATCCTCATTTTTAATAGAATTTGATAAAAAATGAGCTGCTACAGAATATGGTGTCATCTCAACATTATATAACCATTCTAGGCTTTCTTTTTTTAGTAACTGAGATTCTATTGCTATAAAATCTTCTGTTAAACCATCAAAATATGTACTATCCACTTCAAATTCCGTTGACATAGCACTTGTTTCTAACAATGCTTCTATTGTAAAAGGGACTCTGCATATCAATTTTCCATTTAAAGTTGAAAACCTAGTAAAAATAATCGGCCTATCTGAGCACAAATCTCCTTCTGAATTAAATTTTAACCCAGCGCTTAATTGCCACTGCCAAGGGTATGCATTTATATTCTTATATTTTTCATTTATAATTGTATAGTATTTAACTAGCTTACTATTTTGCGTTTCCTTCCACAGACTTCTTAGCATCCAAAAATCTTTAGCATTATTTCCATATAGTGATTCTATTGCGTTATAGATTTTAATAAGATTGTCCTGCCCCCATAGTGTAGAAACATGATCAACCCAATGCTGAGTTTCATGAGCCATAATTTTAGTAATCTCATTCATTTTTCTATTATCATCTGTATTAATATTATTTCTTTCTATTGTATTAAAATATATTAGTTGAGAAAATCCATCATAATAAGCTATTGTACTTATATTTGGGAAAATAAGTGAATTTGTAACCCTGTTTTTAAATGCATTGAACATTCTTTTCTTGTTCATAAAATCCTCCTGCTAAAGTTCATCAAATTTTATTTTTTATCAATAATTTTTCACCCTTCCATTTCTAGACTTTCCATTTTAGGCATTATGTAATTTTATATTATAACTTTCCATTTATATAAAATTTCAAACTCTTACCTCGCTCTTAATTTTTTCTTAATAATATACTTATTGTAATATTCTACAAAATTAGAAATATACCTTTCTAATTCCAACAAATATTCCAACATATTTTTCATTTTTTCAAAAATATATTAATATCTGATTTATATACGGTAACTATGTTTTTTCTATCAATGATTATAGCTTCATTTCTTGTAGCTGTTTACTTAATTGAAAAAATTCAATCCATTCCTTATATTATTTTTATCCATGCTAAGGTCTGCATTATTTGAAACTTTTTTTGTAATATTTTTGTTTTGAAAGATCCCCACATATTTAAGAATTTCAGACATATTTTCTTTATTTACATTTCCTATCTTTTTAACTATGTCATTTCTATTTACTACATATTTTATATTCATTTTAATAGTTGAATCTTTCTTTAGATTATTGCTATTATCCCTTTCAATCTTTACACTTGCTACATTGAACTCGTCTCCACTTTTTATTTTAAAGGCTTCATAGTGCTTACCTTCATTTCCTGTCAATAGTAATGTTTCAGGCTTCTTATTATCATTAGCACCTAAATTAGCATAGACTATGTCACCTATTTCAAAGCAATTTGCCATTTCTAATGCCAATGCATTATCTAATACATCATTTATAGCTTTAGCAGCAGTATTTATATTTTCATAGGAGTTATACAGTTCCTCTTCTGTTCTTGCTGTTCCATACATGTTTATATATTTAAATGAATAGTCAGAAGTATCTATATCAAAATTTCTACATACTAAATATGCAACACTTTCGGCCTCAATCTCCTTTTGATATTTTTGTAATTGTATTTTAGTGCTTATATGCAGTTTATAATGGGCATATTCATGTATTAATGTTTTTAAGCTTTGTAAATTACTATTATGTTGATTTAAAACAATCTCATTTGGATTTACACAACCTTTTAAACTTTCATCTAATTCTTTTTCAATAACATTAATTTTTTCATTTTCTATGATATACTGCCTCAAATTAAAAAGAAGGAAGTCAATTTTTTTATCTTGACTTCCTTCTAAACTTTTAGGTATTAATTTTTCTCTTATTTTATTTTCATATTCTTCTTTAGGGCAATTTGTCTGACTTATATCAAATATTACATTTTTAAAATAGAAACTTGCTATTATTTTCTTTACTGCAAGTTCATTATTTTTTATTTTATTTAGTTGCTGTTTAGTTGCTTTCTTTAATGGAACCCATTTTTCATTTTCATCCTTAAAATACTTATAAAAACTTGGCATTAATATTTTCATAGCTTTTTCACCCTTATTAATACTATATCCAAGTTCCTTCCAGCCTTTAAAAGTATTTAAATATTTACCTTCAATACCTCTCATACAACACTGCATCCAAAGATTGATTATGTTATTTGCCGAATATCTTTTCCAATTTGAAGTCTTCTGTAAAAAGCTCAAATATTTTTCACTGTCTTTAAAGGTATCTTTTAATCCTTTTTTCAATTCTTGAAAGAAAGTTTCAAAGTTATTTTTAGAATTTTTATTATCCATTTTTGTTATCCTCCCATACATAAAATTATATTAAAACTTATCCATTTTGTTATAGTCTAAGTTCTGTAAATCCACTTCTATAAGTGCTCCTACTTCAATATCTTCATCCAATTGAAAATTATTGATTTTAATATATGATCCGTCTAAAGTTTTACCTACAAAATAATTTTTCGTTTTTTCCACCAATCCTAACAACATGTTTAATCCTCCAATCTCTATTCTAAATTCTTATCTACCAAGCAAAGCTAACGGACACCTTTTCCACAAGTGGAATCCTTTCCGTTAACTTTGCATGGTGTTATTTATTTTTTATGAAACTTTCTACTTTTTGATGTTACCTTAGGTTTAATACTTTCTTCTATATACTCTATTGATGTCTTGCCATTTTCTAGTTCCATATCAAGTATTAACTTTTTCAAATTTTCTATAGAAACATATTCAGGTTTTACAATTATATTATTACTTGCAATACAGTCATCTTCAAAAGTTATTCCCCATTCTTTATATAGTGGAATATTAGCTTTAATAGGATACACGCCTGTTTTAAGTATGATAAAAGTACCTTTTGGAATTCTCTTTATTTCATCTGCTGTCATTAAAGCTCTACTGGTCATTTGTATACTTAAATTTTTCTTTTCCCTTTTGTTATTACTGCTTACACTTGCAACTTGTGTTGTATAGGTACCCATAGCTTTACTTAATTCCTCTGCTGTTTTACTTGTGGGTGAAAAACCTGAAAATATTGTATTCTGGCAGTTATCAAGAATTATCTCCGCCCCTTCTGCTCCATATTTTTGTTTTAGCTGTCCAAAACTTTGAATTATAGGTAAGCTTAGTATATTCCTCGATCTTGATGCTGAAAACACCATTTCCACATCTGGTATTTGAGGCAGTGTACCGAATTCATCCTCAAAAAATACAACCCTGTTGTCAAGCATACCCCCTTTTTCATCTGCAATATTTAAAAGCTCCCTGTATAGTTGCATTAAAAACAATGAAAATAGAAAATACTTAGTTTTATCCTCCTCTGGAAGTACAACAAATACAGCTGTCTTTTCATTTGCAAACTTTTCTGCTGTAAAATCTCCATCAAAACATAATATTTGCTCCAGCTCACTATCAATAAACTGCGTAAGCTTTGACAAAGCTGTACCAAATACATTTAAGGCTGTTTTTATGTCAGTTTCAATGGCACTTCCAGCAAACCACTTAGCCTTATGATTTTCAGGAAGTAATGCTAAAAGTTTTGCATATTCTGTCTGTAAAT
>ENA-UOOI01002524-UOOI01002524.1-fermentation-metagenome-genome-assembly--contig:-NODE-2524-length-15667-cov-95.325070_pt1 | contig 15667 bp, 14 predicted proteins | sample MGYA00245779_ERZ724027 | MGnify/ENA primary metagenome ERZ724027 (study PRJEB28704, sample SAMN03018318) | fermentation metagenome | biome: anthropogenic terrestrial biome; feature: soil...
GGGAAAAGAATGGATTTGTTTGTTGGAGATATTATAAAACTTAAAAAGCAGCATCCTTGCGGAAGCAGTGAATGGGAGGTTCTTAGAACCGGTATGGATTTTCGCCTGAAATGTTTGGGGTGCGGACACCAGGTTATGCTCCCTCGAAAACAGGTGGAAAAGAATATCCGGCAGGTCAGGAAACCGCAGAAACCGTTGGACGCATAGATAAGGATGAAGTAGCATGGAGTATGTGAATAAAAGAATCTGTAAAAAGTGCCTTTTACAGGATATTGCACCCGAAGAATACCTGAAGAGTATGAAAAGTTATCTAGACCGCTTAGATGATGAGGTGAAGACCGGCGAGAGCTTATATCAGAAGCGGATCGGCCTTTGCCTGGAATGTGATTACTTGGCAGAGGGAATCTGTAAAATCTGCGGCTGCTTTGTTGAATATCGTGCTGCAATTAAGCTCCGTGGCTGTCCGGCGATACATCCTAAATGGTAATTAGAGAGGAAAATAGAATGGCAGAATTTATACTAATGGATCTGGATGGGACAATAACCAATCCCAAACAGGGAATTACGAAATCCTTCCAGTATGCGCTGAAGCATTGGAATATTATTATAGAAGATCTGGATGTCCTGGCAAAGCATATCGGACCTCCGTTAAGGGACAGCTTTCTGGAATATGGGTTTTCGGATGAAGAGGTAGATCGTGCAATCGTAAAGTACAGGGAGTATTTTAAAAGGCAGGGAATTTTCGAAAATGAAGTTTATGAAGGAATGGAGGAATTGCTGAGAAAGCTTAATCGGGCAGACAAAAAAGTAATTGTTGCAACCTCCAAGCCGGAGGAGCTTGCTCGAAGAATATTGGAACATTTCCATCTGGCGGAATATTTCACTGATATCTGCGGTGCAACCTTTGATGAAAGGCGATCAAAGAAAGAGGAAGTAATTCAATATGCATTAGACAAGAATAGGATCACCGATTATACCAAAGTACTTATGGTCGGTGACCGCAAATACGATATTGCGGGAGCAAAAGCAATCGGTATTGATTCGGTAGGAGTATTATACGGATTTGGAAGTGCAGAGGAGCTTCGAGAGGCCGGAGCCGGCCGAATCGTTGTAACGGTAGAGGAGCTATATAAAGTACTTATGAATTAGAAAGGTTACGATGCTTATGAAATTTGTATCATGGAATGTGAATGGCTTAAGAGCTTGTATCAATAAAGGTTTTGCGGATTTTTTCAAACAGGTGGATGCGGATATTTTCTGTATTCAGGAAACGAAGCTTCAACCGGAACAGGTTGAAATTTCCTTTGAAGGATACCATCAATATTTTAATTCGGCGGTAAGAAAAGGGTATTCCGGTACCGCCGTATTTACAAAAGAGGAACCCCTTTGTATCAGCTTTGATCTGGGCTTAGAAAAGCATAATGACGAAGGAAGAGTAATTACCCTGGAATACGGGGAGTTCTATTTTGTCACCGTTTACACACCGAATTCCCAGAGAGAATTAACAAGGCTTGCTTATCGTATGGAATGGGAAGAGGATTTTCGTGCTTATCTGATGGAACTGGATAAGAAAAAGCCTGTTATCGTCTGTGGTGATATGAATGTGGCACATAAAGAGATCGATCTTAAGAATCCCAAAACCAATACGAAAAATGCCGGGTTCACCATCGAGGAACGGGAGAAGATGACCAAACTTCTTGACAGCGGCTTTGTTGACAGTTTTCGTTATCTCTATCCGGAGGAGACCGGTGCCTATACCTGGTGGTCCTATATGTTCCGCGCCAGGGAGAAAAATGCCGGCTGGCGTATTGACTATTTTCTTGTTTCGGATCGCCTGAAGGAAAGAATAGAGGATAATATAATCCACAAAGATGTTATGGGAAGTGACCATTGCCCGGTGGAATTACGGTTAAAATAAAGGTATGTCTTGAACTTTTAAGGGAGAAAGTGGTATTACTCGAAGGTTTGGTTTTAGAAAAAGTATCTGTGGGAGAATATTTTTTATCTGCGGCACCTCTGAAAGCGGGAGGGAGCGATGGTGCTGCGATAGTGCGCCCTGCAGAGCAAGTATTACCGGATTTTGAGAAATCATGAATAGTACAGCAAAATACAAAGAATAACGTAAATAGTCTCGCAAAAGACCTGCGAGCCATTATAAGAATAGCAAAAGTAGCTATTCTTCAAGATTTATGCCCAAAAGCATGGGCGTTAATGTGAAAGGGAGTTAATTAATATGGGCACATTAAGAATACGTACGGACCAGGCGAAGCCCGGTATGATAGCGGCACATGATGTGTATACTTCGAATAATCATCTGGTTATCACAAGGGGAACCGTGTTAAATGAAAGAGTAATTACAAAGCTGCAGTTCTATAATATCTTTGGTTTTAATGTTTATCCGAACCCGCAGACAGAGGATACGCAGGAGGAATCATACATTGAAACACTGCGAAACTCTAAGGAATTTAAGAAGTTTAACCGCACCTATGTAGAGACGGTGAATAAGGTGGAGGATAGTTTTAATGGAATTGTCCATGGGGAAGAAGAAATTAATATTGACCAATTATTTGAAAATACGAATCGGATTATCAGGGAAGGCAGGAATGGAACACATATTATGGAAATGCTCCATGGTATACGAAACTATGATGACATGACCTATGTACATAGCATGAATGTATCTTTGATCTGCAGTATATTTGCCGGATGGCTTAAATTATCCAAAGAGGATGCCAGGAATTTAACCCTGGCGGGACTGCTGCATGATATCGGAAAGATGTTGATACCGAAGGAGATTATAGCAAAGCCGGGGAAGCTTAATACGCATGAGTATGAAATTATGAAATCCCATGCAATTAAGGGGTTTCAGGTATTAAAAGACCAATCGGTTGATATCAGTGTAAAATATGCTGCCTTAATGCATCACGAAAGACAGGACGGTTCCGGGTATCCGAACGGATTTTCCGCCAACCAGATTCATGAATTCTCTAAGATAATTGCAATCGCGGATGTCTATGATGCAATGACGTCAAGCCGGACTTATCGCAAGGCGTTCTGTCCTTTTGACGTAGTGGAAAATTTTGAACTGGAAGGGTTTATAAAATATGATCCAAAGTATCTGATGGTATTTTTAGAAAGGATCGTTGAGTCCTATCTGCACAACCTTGTCCGCCTCAGTGACGGCCGTGAGGGTGAGGTGGTTATGATAAACAAATTATCCTTATCAAAGCCAATGGTAAGAATCGGGGATACGTTTATCGACCTCTCCAAGGAGCACAATCTGAGTATTGAAGCAATCATATAGCACTTTAATTATGACACCCACATCAATTATTATACAAAAAACAGCAAAAGGTGTTTTTGATATAGACAGCTCTTCTATGTGACCGGTCGTTTCGCGAGGAAAATGATCCGCTGCATGGGGGAGCATTTTTTATTCGGATAAGGTTATTTTAAAAAGTTCTTGACTTTTCATCCATAGGTGTTATAGTAGTTATAGAACAGGTAATCATAATAATAAAAATGAGACAAGATACGAATTCTATAACATGATAACATGATAACATGATAACATGATAACATGATAACATGATATCATCATATCAGGAGCAAAGAACAGGCTCATGATATTCTCAACCGGTAACTTCAAGGAGACGGCATTCCAATTCTCTGCGAAGTTTCGGTGATGTAATAGGATCGGTATTTCATTACGAATTCATCATAAAGGAGGAAACCGCGATGAATATTAATAAATTTACACAGAATTCTATGCGGGCGGTGCAGGATTGCGAAAAGATCGCCTATGATTACGGTCACCAGGAGATCGATGTGGAGCACCTGCTTTACAGCCTGCTCTCCCTGGAAGATAGTCTGATTAAAAAATTGCTGGAGAAGATGGAGATCAATACGGAGGTATTTACCGCACAGGTAGAGGGGCTGTTAAGAAAGCGTCCCAAGGTATCCGGAGGACAGGTTTACATCAGTAATGATTTAAATAAAGTACTAATCTATGCAGAAAACGAAGCAAAAGCTATGGGGGATTCCTATGTTTCGGTGGAGCATCTGTTTCTCAGCATGCTGAAAAATCCGAATGAAGAGGTAAGGCAGCTTTTTAAGGATTTCCGTATTACGAGGGATGGCTTCCTAAAAGCGTTGCAGTCGGTGCGGGGAAACCAGAAGGTAGAAAGTGACAATCCGGAGGCAACCTATGACACCCTTGAAAAGTATGGTTCTGATCTTGTTGCCAGAGCAAAAGAGCAGAAGATGGATCCGGTCATTGGGCGGGATAGTGAGATCCGGAATGTGATCCGCATCCTATCCAGAAAGACGAAGAATAATCCGGTCCTGATCGGCGAACCGGGTGTCGGTAAAACGGCAGTTGTCGAGGGGCTGGCACAGAGGATTGTTCGCGGAGACGTACCGCAGGCATTAAAGAATAAGAAACTGTTCGCACTGGATATGGGGGCTCTCATTGCCGGAGCAAAATATCGCGGTGAATTTGAAGAGCGGTTAAAGGCAGTACTGGAAGAGGTAAAAAAGAGCGATGGGCAGATCATCCTCTTTATCGATGAGCTGCATACGATCGTTGGCGCTGGTAAGACGGAGGGATCCATGGATGCCGGTAATATGCTAAAGCCCATGCTGGCGCGCGGGGAGCTGCATTGTATCGGGGCAACAACCTTGAACGAATACCGGCTCTACATTGAAAAGGACGCGGCGCTCGAGCGTAGATTCCAGCCGGTACTGGTGGAGGAGCCAACCGTGGAGGATACCATCTCCATTTTACGTGGATTAAAGGAACGCTATGAGGTATTCCATGGGGTTAAGATTACGGACGGAGCTCTCGTTAGTGCTGCGGTATTGTCAAATCGCTATATCTCGGATCGTTTCCTTCCGGATAAAGCAATTGACCTCGTGGATGAGGCCTGTGCGCTTATTAAGACAGAACTGGATTCCATGCCGATGGAGCTGGATGATTTAAAGAGAAAGATTATGCAGCTGGAGATTGAGGAGGCGGCACTTAAGAAGGAAAGTGACCGTCTCAGCATGGAGCGGCTGAATGATCTGCAGAAGGAGCTGGCAGAGCTAAGAGAGCGCTTTGCGTCGGCGAAAGCAAGATGGGATAGTGAGAAGGCGTCCGTAGAGAAGGTGCAGGGACTTCGCAGCTCCCTGGAGACTTTGAACAATGAAATTCAGCTGGCAGAGCGCAACTATGATCTGAATAAAGCAGCGGAATTAAAATACGGCAGGCTTCCCGAGCTGCAGCGACAGCTAAAGGCAGAGGAGGAACGGCTGAAGCAGGAGGACAATATGCTGGTGCATGAGAATGTCAGCGAGGAGGAGATCGCAAAAATTGTTTCCAGATGGACCGGTATTCCGGTAACCAAGCTGACCGAGGGTGAGAGAAATAAGACCCTCCACTTAAGTGAAGAGCTTCATAAGCGGGTCGTTGGCCAGGAGGAAGCGGTAGAAAAGGTATCGGATGCGATCCTTCGCTCCAAAGCCGGAATTAAAGATCCTACGAAGCCAATCGGTTCCTTCTTGTTCTTAGGGCCTACCGGAGTTGGTAAGACAGAGCTGGCTAAGACTTTGGCGGAAAGCTTATTTGACAACGAACAGAACATGGTACGTATTGACATGAGCGAATATATGGAGAAGCATTCGGTTGCCAGACTGATCGGAGCGCCTCCCGGATACATTGGATATGAAGAGGGCGGCCAGCTGACCGAGGCGGTTCGGCGTAAGCCCTATTCCGTTCTTCTGTTTGATGAGGTGGAGAAAGCGCATCCGGATGTATTTAACGTGCTGCTGCAGGTCCTGGATGACGGAAGGATTACAGACTCCCAGGGAAGAACGGTTGATTTTAAGAATACGATCATTATCATGACCTCGAATATAGGATCCCGCTATCTGCTGGAGGGGATTGAAGAGAATGGCGAGATCAGTGAGCAATGCAGAGAGCTTGTGAAGAATGATCTGCACAGCGCTTTCCGCCCGGAATTTTTAAACCGGCTGGATGAAATCATTCTCTTTAAACCTCTGACGAAGGATAATATTGCAGATATCATCAATCTTTTAATGGTGGATCTTAATAAGCGGCTGTCCGATCGTGAAATAAAGGTTGCTCTGACGGACCGTGCAAAAGAATATATTGCGGATATGGCCTTCGATCCGGCCTATGGCGCAAGACCTCTGAAGCGTTTCCTGCAAAAGAATGTGGAAACCTTAAGTGCCAGACTGATTCTAAGAGACCAGGTACAGGCGGAGGATACCATAGTAATCGATGAAAATAATAATGAACTGACCGCAACCGTAGAGAATTTCTCCGGCAATAAATAAGCTGCAGCCTTGCAAAAAACCACGCAAACCCCATGTACGCAATAGAAGGTTCACACCCACCAACAAAAGGTGCAGGAATGACGAGAAAATGCGAATACAGAATGTCATAGTCAGAATTTTTTGGCGGAATGAATCATAGAATTAAATAAGTGATTATTCTATGGAGGTTATAATGAGGAGGCTTAGAATACTGGCTCTGCTTCTTATGATACTCATTACCGTATTCGGAATTATCGGTTGTAAAATGGAGGACACGGATATTAAGAAATTAAAGGATTTGGAATTTACTGTAGTTGAGGATGCTGACCTGCCCGGTGAATTAAAGGAGATTATTGACGGAAAGAAGGAAAACCCCTTTAGATTAACCTACTCCAACAAAGATTATTTATATATTGTGGTTGGATACGGGCAGCAGAATAGCGGAGGTTATAGCATCGCTGTAGATGAACTATATTTAACCAGCAACGCAATTTATATCGACACTAATTTAGTAGGACCTTTGAAAGATGATATGGCTGTACAGGGTGTCACTTACCCGTATGTAGTGGTAAAAACTGAGTTTATGGATAAAAAGGTTGTATTTGAATAATCGACTTAAAAGGGACCTCATCATTTCAATATACTTCGGAAATGAGAGGTCCCATAATTTACGCTGAAATTTGAAAAACAACAAGATTTTGTTGGTAAGGAAGTTCACATAAACTATATGTTGTATTTTTCTTGCTTTTTGTAAGAATCATGGTGTATTTTTAAAATTGTTTCCTGATTTTGTGCAATTTATTGAATGTAAAATAGTGTAAATAAGTCATTACGTGAAAATATTCCATAATATTGAACAAAAATACAATAATTTAATATGCAGTTTTATGGGTACAATATAATTCAAGCGTTTGAATTGTCAGAAAATTCATTGACAAATATTAAAATTTAATGTTATAATATAAATGATGCATGTAATTTGTAACAGAATTATTTCAAAAATGTTTGGTATCCATAAGATGGCGATAGTAAGCATTGGCAAGGAGAAAAATAATGATGAAGCAAAATGATGTAAACAAAGTTAGAAACGCTGTAATAAGCCAAACGGGTAAAAAGGTTAAAGTGAGGATAAACAGAGGCAGGCATAAAATTGATGAGACAGAAGGCGTTATATCAGAAACCTACCCAAGCATCTTCTTGATTAAGATACAAGAATCAAAAGATATGCCTGTAAGGACAATCTCCTATAGCTATACAGACGTATTAACAAAGGACGTGGAACTTATCTTATGCCAATAAGAAAGAGAACATACGTTGTGTCAGGATGAGACCGTGATAGATCATTACGGTTTCATCCTATTTTTTTTCGTTAATCCAATAATGAAATCATAAATCCTTTTTCCAATGAATAAGATATGACAGAGGCATCCATCGTATGTCCATATTAAGGAGGGATTTTAGTGGAATTAATAAAAAAGAATATTCATATGAATAAATTAAAATGTAAGAGTACCCTGCAGCTTACATTGGATGACGACTTTAATGTACCAGATGTCAAACCGGATATTGATAAAATTATTAAGGAGCAGGGAGAAATTAAAATTACTGATATTAAAGCGATGAATGGGAAGCTTCTTGTGAAGGGAGCCTTAGGGTTTAATGTATTATATTTAAGCAATGGGGATTCCAGGCCGGTACATAATATTGCAGGAGAAATTCCTTTTGACGAAGTAATTAATATGGAGCTTACCTGCGCTGACGACGATCCTATTGTTAAATGGGAGCTTGAGGACCTGTCGACGGGAATGATTAACTCCAGAAAACTCAGCGTAAAATCGATTGTTCAGCTCAATGTAGCAGTGGAGGAACTTTATGATGAAGAGACGGCGGTGATGGTGGAGGGACCGGAGGATGTTCAATATATCAATAAAAAGATTGAGATTACCGATGTAAGCGCGAATAAAAGGGATACCTTCCGGATCAAAGATGAAATTCTTCTTCCTGCAAACAAGGAAAATATTTCTGCCCTGCTTTATCATGATATTCAACTAAATAACCTGGAGGTAAGGTTACTCGAGGATCGGTTTAATATCAAAGGGGAGCTGTCGGTATTCCTTCTGTATACGAGCGAGGACGAGGAGAATCCAATTGAATACTATGAGACGGAGATACCGTTTGGCGGAACCATTGAATGCAGTGGCTGCAATGAAGATATGATCGATGATATCACCTTCCGTATTTCCAATAGGAATCTTGAAATTAAGACGGATGATGACGGAGAGGAAAGAGCCTTAGATATCGAGGTTATCCTTGACATGGATATTAAGGTTTATGCAATTGAGGAGCCGGAAATTCTATGCGATGTATACAGTCCATCCAAGGAAATTACTCCGGTTGTTAAGAATGCAGTTTATGAAAATCTGGTGATTAAGAATAATAGTAAATATCGAATTGCGGATCGGATCCGGGTTCCGGAGAATCAGCCCCGAATCCTGCAGATCTGCCATGCAAATGGAGTGATAAAGATTGATGAGATCATTCCGGAGGGGAACCAGATGCAGGTGGAGGGCATCATCGATGCCGATATTCTCTATATTTCAGAGGATGACAAAATACCACTAAATTCCGTAAAAGGTGCCATTCCGTTTGCACAAATTATTGAGGTTAAGGGTATGAAACCAGATAGTAATTATGATATAAGGCCAAACCTTGATCAGCTCAGCGTGATGATGCTTGATAGTGAGGAAATTGAAGTAAAGGCAACTATCAGCCTGAATACGATTGTGTTTGATAATATAACCGAAGAAATCATTACGGATATTGAAGTAGCGGATATTGATCTTGAAAAACTGCAGGCGATGCCGGGAATTATCGGCTATGTGGTAAAGCAGGGAGACAGCTTATGGAACATTGCCAAAAAGTACTATACCACGGTGGATGGCATTATGAACATTAACGATATGGAAAGTGACCGGATTCAGCCGGGGGATAAGCTCATTATCATGAAAAAAGTGGATGCGGTATTATAGAAAATCGCATTGCATTAGAAGAGGAGCTTATGAAAATAGCAGATTTATTTTCATAAGCTCTTTCTGCACCCCGGAAAACCTAGAGGCCGGTTTTGAAGGACTTTTTTCGAAAAGCCAGAAGTCCCAGCAGCATGAGTACCGGGAAAATCGTACAAGCCAGTAGGCCCGACCGAAGTCCAAGCTGTTCCAGATCAAACCCGCGGTTCGTCAGTAAGGGAAGACTTTCTCCGGTCTCTTGGATACGGTTTGACAGGATGCCTGCTATCCATGGGCCTGTGGAACAGCCAAGATCGCCGCAGATCGCGAGGATGCCAAACATTAAGGTTCCGCCTTTTGGAAATGCAGCAGAGGAAAGACTGAAGGTCCCGGGCCACATCAGACACACGGAGAGGCCGGTCAGACTGCAGGCAAGTAAGGAGAGAAACGGATTCGAGGTAAGAACGGTCGCAAGGTAGGTAAGGATGCATAGGATACTGCTTCCGATCAGACAGCCCTTCATGGGGAGGCGTTCCCCATAATACCCATAAATCGTTCGACCGATTGCCATGAATAAGGCAAAGACCCCCGGTCCCAATATGTCCCCGACCAGCTTAGGGACTTGCAGCCCTTTTTCTGCGAACAGGGAGGACCATTGTGACATACTTAATTCACTGGCGCCGGCACAGATCATTAATAGCATGGACAGGTAAAAGCCCGGGTTTGACAAAAGCTCCTTTAATTTCATTCCATTTCCATCCTGGACAAGGGGAAGGAGGGGAACATGGAGAAATTTGAATGCATTATAGAGAGGAAACAGCGACCATAGCAGAGGGAGAAGAAACCAGAGGTCACGCCCGACCAGCCGCAGTACAATGGTGCTGAGGAGTACGACAATCATCTGACCCCAGCAGTAGAAGGAATGCAAAAGAGCCATAGCGGATTCTTTATTATCATTGGGCAATGCCTCCACAATAGGACTTACAATCACTTCCAGAAGACCGCCGCCGGTTGCATATAATATTACGGAGATTACCAGGCCAAGATAGGGAGAAGGCATGATAAACGGCAGAAAGCTTAAGGATAAAAGACCGGCTGTGCATAAGGCGTGGGCGGCTACCATACATTTTCGATAACCGTAATGATCCGCATATTTTGTTGCCCAGATATCTGTAAGCAGCTGTGTACCAAAATTAATCAGGATTAATTGACCAAGCTTATCATAGGAGATATGAAAGCTGGTTTGAAAAATGATAAATAGAAGAGGAGCCAAATTATTAATAATAGCCTGTGTAATATATCCTCTGTAGCATGCATAGGTTGTATGCTTGTATGTATATTGTTTTTTCGACATAAATGTATACCCATCCTGTTCTTATGTTATAGATTAGTGTTATTCTGCAGCATAGCCGCAATCAATGTTCCAGGGCTCTTGATATAAAAATCATGGCTTACGATCCGGCCAGTAAGGTTTTGTCAGAAAGACCTGCTTGCCCGGATCCTTTTTAAAATATTCGTACGCTCTTTCCGCCATGCGGCTGTCTTTATAGATACCGAAGACGGTAGGGCCGCTTCCGCTCATTAGGGCAGTCAATGCACCCAGTTTTTGCATCCGATGCTTGATTTCCTTTATGACCGGATATCTCGGAACCGTAACGGTCTGCAAAATATTATCCATGCAGCCGGTAAGCCCTTTAAGATCTCCATTTTCTATGGCTTTTCTCATAGCTGTAATATCCGGATGCCTGCTGCGGGAAGTCAGCTTAAGATTTGTATAGACGCATTTTGTCGATATACTGATATCCGGTTTTACCAGTAAAATAGCGCAATCCGGCATTCGCTTCAGTGGCGTGAGAATCTCGCCAATTCCTTCCGACAGGGCAGTCCCCGCCAAAATACAGTAAGGCACATCCGCGCCGAGCGTTACTCCCAAATGCATTAATTCTTCCCTGGTCAGTCCGGTTTGAAACATCTCGTTCAGTAAGCAAAGGATAGCTGCCGCATCCGAACTTCCGCCGGCCAGACCGGCGGCAACCGGTATGTTTTTCTCCAGGGTAATTTTAATGCCGGCAGGAATATCAAAACGCTCCATAAAAACTTGTGCAGCTTTATAAACCAGATTTCTGTGATCGGTTGGCAGATAGGATAGATTCGTCTTTACAAGGATTTTATCCGAAGTTGTTTTTTCTAACGTCACAACATCGTATAGATCAATGGTCTGCATAATCATACGTAAGTCATGATAACCATCCTCTCGCTTTCTTAAAACATCCAGGCCCAGATTGATCTTTGCATAAGCTTTTGCTGTAAGAAAATTCATAGGTACCTCCATCTTGGCATTCGTAGCATAGTATTCACACGAAAAAGGCCACTGAAAAGTTTGCCTTATACAATGACCTTATATGGATTAAAATAAACGATATTCGTATTCTATCATACTTTAAATTTCTTTACAATTTAAAATACGCTTTAAACTCTTCCCATAGTTTAAATTTGACCTTCACAGGAGTTTTCTGTAGCTTTAACGTCTCAAATTCTTCTTCGGTAAGAAGGACTTTAAGCTGTTTTTCCGATTCTTCATTTACAATACTATAGGTCTCATCGACAAAGCAAAGCGGGGGGAACATAACGCACCACCAGTTTTGTCCCTTTGCTTCGCCGATCTTTACCCGAAGGGCCTCATAGGTTCCGGGGGGGAAGGTATAATCTCCATAGACCTTCAGCGGAAAATAACAGGGCTCTAAGCTTACGTGGACCGGATAATCGTATCCGTTATCCCTAATGACTGCCTGTGCAGATTCCTGAATATCCGGCAGCTTTTCGGATAGGATCTGCCTAGCCCGGTCAATGCTGTTGACTTCCTTAAGATAGGGGGATAGCTCCGTAACCAGAGAATCCTTTACCAGTATTTTAAGATTTTGATCCTCCTTACTATCGCTGTTTGCAATTACGTGAAAACGTATGATTTCCCCCGCAATGCCGGTTTGTATCTCGGATTGCTTCTTTGCATCTGCTTTTACAAATCCCATTACAACACCGGAAAAGATCATAATGAGCAATAAAAGAAAGATGCGCAGCCTGCTATTCCAGCGCAAAAACAGGGCATAAATCGACGAAAGCCGACATTCTTTCGTTCTTATTGTAATTTTATCGTTATGTACGGAATTATCTTGAATGCAATCCAACGGATCGTATGTTTCTTCTCTTGATGGAATCATAACCTGCTCCTTTCCTAATCGGTTCTTGTTTTGAATTCTTTATCCGGTTAGAGTATTCCCATAGAAGAGGTAAATTATTCGGATATGTTTTTGTGTGTTACTATTCACATCCGATATGTATACCATGCTATGATTTCGACAAATGTATCCGATTCGGAGACGCTTTCGCTTCAAATACTCCTTATCGGATATCATTTGTCGAAATCATATGATAGACTTTGTTAGGGGTGTGAACAGTAACTTTTGTGTTCATGATACAATAAAAACGGAATGAGGAAATGCAAGCTTGCTTGTAATTTCCGAGTGGAGTGCCAAGATCATGAACATGTTTTTCGTTCATGATACAATGAAAAATACTTGAACTTCGCATTATTTAATAGTACAATAAAGTAGCATTTTCAAGCATGCAAAAAGAGTAAACAAAATTGTGAAACAATAATAACAAAAGCAGCACAGAAATGAGGATAAATATGTCAGACAAAGCACCCATAGGAGTGTTTGATTCAGGGATCGGCGGTTTAACGGTAGTCAAAGAGATTATGAATCAAATTCCTGGGGAAACAATTGTTTATTTTGGTGATACGGCGAGACTTCCCTATGGAAATAAATCGCAGGAAACCATTCTTACATACACAAGACAAATCATCCGTTTTCTAGTGGGGAAAGGCGTTAAGGTAATTGTAGTAGCCTGTAATACCGCCAGTGCCCTGGCATTAGAGACGGTTAAAACAGAAGTTGATATCCCGATGATCGGAGTTGTTAAGCCCGGAGCTAAGGTGGCGGCAGAGACAACTAAGAATGGCAGGATCGGTGTAATCGCCACGGAAGGGACCATCCGCAGCGAAATATACAACAATTATATTAACAATATAAATCCGCAGGTTGAAGTATACGGAAAGCCCTGCCCTCTTTTGGTTCCTCTTGTAGAGGAGGGTCTGCTGGAGGATCCGGTTACAACGGAAATGGTACGCAGATATACAAAGGAGCTGCTGGATATTGATATTGATACCCTGGTTCTAGGGTGTACCCACTATCCATTATTGAGGAAAACGATTCGCAGCGTTGTCGGTGAACAAATTAAGTTAGTGAACCCGGCATATGAAACGGCAAGGTCGCTAAAGAAAGTACTGATTGCAAATCATTTAGAGAATGATCCTACGGTAAAATCGAACCATCTGTTCTATGTCAGTGATGGTGCCGATAAATTCAAAAAATTTGCAAAATCTATACTGCCTTGTGAAGTGGTGGAAACAAAAGACGTTAATATAGAAAATTATTAATCAGGGAAGAAAGCAAAAACCCGCAAGCGGCTTTTTTCATTCAATTTTGTACCGCCGCCCACAGTGGAATGCGAGGAAAAATGACGAAGAACGTAATTGTTATAATGGAAGGATTCCAGTTTGGCGAGGAAAAAGAAAGAATAGCCGTGAAAGCGGATGGCATATATCAGTTCCGGAACGGAAAGCATTTCATCCGTTATGAGGAAAGGATTGAAGGTGTTGAAGGCGCAATTAAAAGCAGGATAAAAATAGCTCCGGATCAGATTACAATTACAAAGAGTGGAGCAGCGAATACGGTAATGACCTTTGAATTAGGAAAAGTTACGAGCGCAGCCTATCATACACCTTACGGGAGTCTGCCGCTTCAGATTAAGACAAGAAAAATGCATGTGGAAGAAAAAGAGGATGAGATGATGGTTAATCTTGATTACACGATAACGGCGAATGGCGAACATCTTTCCGATAACGGTATAAAAATTAAGATCCTTTCACTTAAAACAGGAAAGAAATTGTGAAAGGATCTTATAAAGGTTTATTTCTTTGCCTTAATAAAACCATCCTTATCAATGGTAACATTAAAAGATATTTTCTCCATATATTCAAAATATGACTTGCGGTCCTTTTCCTCGGTGAGCAGATAGGTGTAGGTATCCTTTCCCATAGCAGGCAGAATCTGCATCCGAAGGGTATCATCCGGATCAACATATATCTTCAGTAATCCGGATTCCCGGTGGGAGTTGTTAAACCAGAAGTTACCCAGGCTATAAGCAATCGGCTTGCCCTTATAGAGTTCAAAGCCCTGCATAACATGCGGATGGCAGCCGACAACAATGTCTGCTCCGGCATCAATATATTTTTTGGCAAAATCCCGCTGATACTTTTCAGGGTAATCATTTCTTTCAACGCCCCAGTGAACGAAGACGACAACATAGTCACTGTTCTCAGAGGCCTTTTTAATTTCCTTTATCAGAGGAGCCGGATCATAGGTACCAACCATTCCCGGTGAGTTCTCCGATGCATACCAGCTCATGTCGAAGATGACCTTAGAGGATGCAAGAAAAGCGATCTTCTTGCCCCCGACCGTATAGTATACCGGGGCTTCTGCTCTGGCTAAATTTTTACCGGCGCCGACATAATCGATACCGGCTTCCTCCAGGGTGGTAAAGGTATCCATAAGAGCGTCGGGACCATAGTCCAAAGCGTGGTTGTTGGCCAGGGAAACAATATCTACTCCCATTTCATGAAGAATATCCACACGGCTTGGATCGGCGCGGAAGGTATAGGATTTATCCGGTGTCTTTGTTCCTCTGGTACTATAGGCAAATTCATTGTTTAGCATCATGATATCAGCAGCGTTCATTTCCTCAACAAGATCCTTAGACAATCCGCCGAGAATTCCCTTGCTCTCTCTGTCATACCGGGCTACCGGCTTTGATTCCTCATCAAAATTAATATCCCCTGCGAAACCAAGAACGATGGGACGATCCATATTCTCATTGGTATCCCCGGCTACAGAGCCATCGTTATTCTTAGAATCAGAATCCTCCGGAGAAGTCTCGCTTTCCTTCTTCTCCCCATCGCTGCCGGATCCCTTATTTTGGTCATCCGAATTATCATTGCCGGGTTCTTTATTAGGGTCATCCAAATTATCCTTGCCGGGCTCTTTGCTATCGTCATCCGAATTGTTATCCACGGCATTGTTCCTGTTATCACTCGTTTCTTGATTTCTTTCATCTACTTCGTCCTGACGATTCTGCAGCTTAAATGCATAGATTAGAAGGCCGCAGAGGAGTACAAGAGAAGCAAAGCATGCTAGGGACAGGAGTAAAATATTCTTCTTTTTCAT
>ENA-UOOI01002529-UOOI01002529.1-fermentation-metagenome-genome-assembly--contig:-NODE-2529-length-15650-cov-5.124206_pt1 | contig 15650 bp, 12 predicted proteins | sample MGYA00245779_ERZ724027 | MGnify/ENA primary metagenome ERZ724027 (study PRJEB28704, sample SAMN03018318) | fermentation metagenome | biome: anthropogenic terrestrial biome; feature: soil; material...
CCCGGGAGACCGCGCATTTGTTCTTATCCGACCTGCCCTGTCTGCGGAAAGGCCCCGTCCTGCCTCGCGCTCCGGTTCCGTAGAAAATTACACTTGCAAACGCCCTGTTTTCAGTGGTAATATGGATGATGTTAATTCCATTTCAAATCAGCGGCAGGGGTTTCCGCATGATTTTTTATTCGGAGGGAAAACAGTGGACAGGGAAAAGTTGGCAAGGCTCAAAGAAAAGAGGGGCGACTTCATGGCCTATAACGGCCTGCGCCTCAAGTCGTTTCAAAAGGACTGCGCGGAAATCGAGCTGAAAATCGGCGCTCATTCGCTCAATCCGGTCGGGATCGTCCACGGGGGTGTGTACTATGCGATGGCGGACTGCGCGGCGGGCGCGGCGGCGAGGAGCAACGGCGGGACCTATCTGACGCTGCGGGGAGCCCTGAATTATCTGAAGTCCGTTTCCGAAGGGACCATCACCGCAAAGAGCACGGTGCTTTACCGGGGAGGGGCCACCTGCGTCGTCCGCGTGGACATCACCGATGAAGCGGGCACGCTGCTGTCGGAAGGCGACTTCACCATGTTCTGCGTCGAGCGGCCCTCGGCCGAGGGAACGGCGGGGAACGGCGGCGGGGGCTTCTCCGATTGAATCCGCGAAGACCTGTGTGCAAAAACTGTTTCAGGCGATTTTGATTTTGCTGAATCGTCTGAAACAGTTTTTTTGTGTCTGAAGGCGTTCCGGCTTCTGAGAAAACGGCCGGAGGACGCTTTCGTTTGATCGCGAGGATGGTCTTCTGTGACGCCCCCTGTGACATGTGCGTGGCACAGATTGAGACACAGAGGTTACAGACTTGGATCTCTCGAACGGGATGGACCTGAAATCCGTCAAGAAAAAAAATGCGGCCGCAACCGGGGGAAAAAGACTTTTTTGTTTTTTCGAGCCGATCCCTGAAAAGATTGGCATCTAAATTGCTGCATTTCAAAGGTGAAGAAATAAAAAAAGAAAAAAAGAAAGGGTGGGCTCGATGGATTACGAAGACATTATCTACGAGGTAAAGGACAAAGTCGCGCTGATCACGATCAACAGGCCGAAGGTCCTCAACGCGTTGAGGATGAAGACGAAGGAGGAACTGGAAAACGCGGTCGACGCCGCTGCCGCGGACGAAAACGTCCGGGGGATCATTATAACCGGGAGCGGGAGAGGGTTCATCGCCGGCAGCGACATTTCGGAGATCTCCGTCGACAAGAAAGGGGAGGAAACCGCCGCGATGTCGCGGAAGGCGCATCGGCTTTTCGATAAATTCGAGGAGATCGGGAAGCCGGTCATCGCCGCCGTCAACGGATATGCCCTGGGCGGGGGGACCGAGCTCGCCCTGGCGTGCGATCTGCGCATTGCCAGCACCAGGGCGATCTTCGGCCTGCCGGAGTCCGATTTGGGCGTCGCGCCCTGTTACGGGGGCACGCAGAGGCTTCCGAGGCTGGTCGGCGCGGGGGCCGCGCTGGAGATGCTGATGACGGGCAGAAAGATTCCGGCGCGGGAGGCGAAAGAGATCGGCCTTGTGAACAAGGTGGTCGAACATGCCGAGCTGCTTCCCGAGGCACAGAAAATGATGCAGTCGATTGTCAAAAACGCGCCGCTTGCCGTAAAGTACTGCAAATTTATGGTGCACAAGGGGCTTCAGATGAGCCTGAAAGACGGCCTGGATTATGAGGCGAAAGTGGCCGGGATCCTGGTCGAGACGGAGGATGCGAAAGAAGGGGTCAGGGCGTTTTTTGAAAAAAGGGAGCCCGTGTTCAAAAATAAATAAAAATTGGCCGCAGCCGATCAAGAGTTTTGGGAGTGAAAATATGGATTTTGAATTAACGGAGGACCAGAAGTCGATTCGCGAGGTCGCGGCGCAGTTCGCGCGGTCCTACTGCGAGCCCGAAGCGGCCGAGATAGACCGCACGCATGAATTCCCCATGGAGACGTGGAAAAAGATGTCGTCGGCCGGGACCGGCCTGAACGAGATCAATCATCTTGAAAAATACGGCGGAACGGGGTTGGACCCGATTGCAGAGATGATCGTCATCGAGGAGCTCTCCAAAGCCAGCCTGACGCACGGCGCCATCTACGCCCTGCTTTCCCACGGCTTCCCGACGTTCGTGGAAAAGTTCGGGACGGAGGAGCAAAAGGAAAAATACATCCGACCCGTGATCCAGAGGGGATATATCGGGGGATTCTGCCTTACGGAACCGGATGCCGGCTCGGACGCGAAAGCCATCCGGACGAAGTCGGTCAAAGACGGGGATTTCTACATCCTCAACGGGACGAAATGCTTTATCACCGCGGGGAGTATCGCGGACGCGCTGCTGGTCGTCGCGAAGGCGGATGAGAACGCCGGAGAAAAAGGGTACAACGGCTTTATCGTGGAAAAAGGGACCGAGGGCCTCGGCGTCGGAAAAATCGAAAGCAAGATGGGGATCCGGGCGCTGCCGACCGCGGAAATCATCCTGCAGGATGTGAAAGTGCACAAATCCTGCCTGCTGGGCGGCGAAAACGGCGTCGGCCAGATGCTCCGGTACGCCCTCGGCGCCCTGGATGCGGCGAGGATCGGAACCGGCGCGCAGGCGCTCGGGGTCGCGCAGAGCGCCTATGAAAAGGCGCTGCAGTATTCGGGCGTCAGGGTGCAGTTCGGCAGGCCGATCAACCGCAATCAGGGCATCCGGTGGTACCTGGCGGAGATGGCGTCGAAGCTCGATATGGCAAGGCTGCTCGTCTACCGCGCGGCGTGGCTGGAGCAGGAGGGGAAACCCTTTGCAAAGGAAGCGGCGATGGCAAAGCTCTACGCCTCCAAATTCGGCAGGGAGATCGTCAATATGGCCCTGCAGATCCACGGCGGGGCCGGCTACATGAACGACTATCCGCTGGAAAGGATGTACCGCGACATCAAGATCACAGAGATCTACGAGGGGTCTTCGGAGATCATGAAAGTCGTCATCGCCTCCAACATCGTCAAGAGAGACCAGCCGTAAGGGGGCGGCGGCCCGGAGCGGGTCGTCGTTGCCTGCAGCAGACAAAAAGATAAATGAAAAGGAGAGATTTACAATGATGGATCAACCACTGAAAGGCGTAAGGGTCGTCGATTTTTCCGCGTACGGGGCCGGCCCCGCCACGGGGAAAATGCTTGCCGACTGGGGCGCGGACGTGATCAAGATAGAGCCGTTGACAGGCGACCCCTCCCGCATGACGAGCAAGACGCTGGGCATGAGGGCGGACGATGGGGAAAACCCCCATCTGGAACTGAAGGATGGCAGCAAGCGTTCCCTTCCGATCAATATGAAGACCGAGGCCGGGAAAGAGATCATGGATAAACTCCTGGACAAGTCGAATATCTTTATCTCCAATTACCGGATCAAGGCGCTCAACGGCATGGGGCTCGACTATGAAACCATGTCGAAAAAGCACCCTCACATCATCTGGGGGATTTTGACCGGGTTCGGCCTGGAAGGTTCGATGGTCAACAACCCGGGGTTCGACACCGTCGCCTTTTACGCGAAGAGCGGGCAGATGATTGATTTCTGCGAAAACGGGGAATTTCCGCTGGCGCCCCCCTTCGGGCTGGGCGATATGGGGACGGCCTGCTCTCTGGCTGGCGGCGTGGCGGCGTGTCTGTACCGTCAGGCCAAGACGGGCAAGGGCGAAAAAGTGATAGTTTCGCTGTACGGGCAGGGGCTGTGGGACGAGAGTGCGCTCGTCCAGTCGGTCTATCACGGGGATGTCTGGCCGAAGACCCGGAAAAAGCCGGACAGTCCCCTGCGGAACACCTTCAAATGCAAGGACGGCGTCTGGATGATGATCTCGGTGATCGTCTACGACAGGTATTTCCCGGTTTTCTGCAAAATGGTCGGCCGGGCGGACCTGATAGGCGATAAAAGGTTCAACAGTGAAACCGCGGTGAAAAAGAACGCCGAAGCCCTGATGGAGATTCTGGACCCGATCTTCCTCTCAAAGGACTTTGCGGAATGGGACAGACTTTTGAACGAGGCGGATATTGCGCACGACAGAATCAACCATATCAAAGATACTCTGACCGACAAGCAGGCTTGGGACAACGGCTTCCTGTACAAGTATAAAAACAGGGACGGGACGGAGGACCTCAACGTGGCGAATCCTGTCAAATTCGGGACTTCGGAACCGCCGGTGCACAGGAACGCCCCGCTGTTGGGGGAACATACGGTGGAACTGCTCACGGAACTGGGGTACGACCGGCAGACGATCGACAGATTCGCGGCCTCCGGTGTGACTAAAATTCTGTAATTTCGTTTCACACAGACCGGCCGGCGCCGCCGCAACCGGCACCGCCGGCCGAAAAGGGGGAGTATAAGTGCAAATCGTAAGCATCATCGGCATCGTGGTCGCGCTGTTTTTCCTCTGCTATTTGATCATGAAAGGCGTCAATATCTTTGTCGTCGCGATCGGCGCCGCCCTTCTGATGGCGCTCACCGGCGGGCTCAACCTCTATTCGGCTTTAAAAGATTCCTACATGAGCGGCTTCGCGGACTTTATCAAAAGCAATTTCCTGATTTTCGTCGCCGGAGCCCTGATGGGGAAAGTGTATGAGATCACGGGCGGGGCCAAGTCCATCGCCCGTCTGGTCATCAAGGCTGTGGGTCCCAAAAACGCCGTGCTGGTTCTGCCGCTGGTGATCGGGCTGCTGACCTACTGCGGGATCACGGGCTTCGTGGTGGCGTTTGCGGTATACCCGATCGTACTGGAGGTCTTCCGCGAAGCGGACCTTCCGAGAAAACTGATGCCGGCGGTCATCATTTTCGGATGCTGCACGTTTTCCGGCTTCGGTCCGGGCAACCCGCAGCCCACGCAGGTTGTAATTATGAACGCGCTGCACACTTCTCTGATGTCCGGGGCGACGATCGGCTTTATCGCGCTGGCCGTCAACGTGGTCACCGGGGAGCTGATCCTGAACTCCATGATCAAAAAGGCCAGGAAGCGCGGAGAGCACTTTGTCGCGAAGGATACGGATGTCGCCAATGAGGACGCGCCGATGCCCAACGGATGGCTCGCCCTGTTTCCGCTGATCCTGACGCTCGTCTGCATCAATGTCAAAATCCGCGGCAATACCCTCATCCCGGTGGAATACGGGCTGGCGCTGGGCGCCATCCTTGCGTATGTGCTCATGCGGAAATACCATACGGACAACGTTCCCGTCATGTCGCATATCGGCCAGTCTTTCTGGAACGCCATCACCTCGGTGTGCAACACCTCCGGCATGGTGGCCATCGGCACCGTCGCCAAGGCGACCGCCGGGTTCTCCCTGCTGATCGCGGGGATGACCTCCATCCCCGGCCCGAAACTTCTCTCTCTGGCGCTTGCCACGAACGTGCTTTCGGCCGTCGCGGGGGGCGCCACCGGAGGGGTCGGGCTGGCCGCGCCGATTTTGGGGCCGATCTATGCGTCGGCTGTGAATGCCGGCGTGCTGCACCGGATGATGCTGATCGCGTCTTTCGGCTGCGGTCTGCTGCCGTATAACGGCTTTGTCGTCACGGTGACGAGCGGGATCTGCAAAGATACCCATAAAGAGACTTACGGGGCCACGTTCCTGTTGGGTCCTCTCAATATCTTCATCACGACTGCGGTGTCGATCGTTTTGTTCTCCCTGTTCCCGGCGCTGCCCTGAACGGAGAGCAGGCGGCCGGCGCGGCGGAAGAGGCGGAGTCGTTTGCAAGGATAAAAGGAAGAGTCGGAACATCGACCGGCAGCGCCGTTTTTCGGGCGTTGCCGGTCGATTGGAGAATTCGGGAAAAGACGCGCCGTGCCGCACGCGGAACCGCGGTTTCCGGGATCGTCCGTCGTATGGAAAAGTTTTGGAAAAGAGAGGGTAATGAAATGTTGATGGGAGACATGCTTTCCAGAAATGCAGGCCTTTATGGGGATCAGGTGAGCCTGGTTGACATAGATACGGATCTTCCGTCCCGCCGGGAGCTTACATGGAGGGAATTTGACGAGCGCGCGAACCGTTTTTCCAATCTTCTGCTGAGCCGCGGGCTGAAAAAGGGGGACAAAGTCGCCGTCCTGCTGAGGAACTGCCTCGAATGGCTGCCGATCTATTTCGGGATCCTGAGATCCGGCGCCGTGGCCGTGTGCCTCAACACCCTTTTTACCGAAGACGAGATCCGGCACTGTCTCGAGCTGGTAAAGGCCCGCGCGCTGGTTTTCGGGCCGGAGTTTTCCGACTGCGCCGGGAAGGTCTGCCGCGGGCTTCCGGCGATCCGGCTGCGCCTTCTGGTGGGGAAAGTCCCGCCCCCGCCGTTCGCCGACAGCGCCGAACGGCTTGCGGCGTCCTGCTCCGACGCGGCGCCCGGCGTAGAGCTGGGGGAGGAGGACGAAGCGGGCATCTATTTTTCTTCCGGGACGACCGGGTTCCCCAAGGCGATCCTGCTTGTGCAGCGCAACCTTGTCGGGGCGTGCCTCACGGAGCTGAACGACCACCATCAGACGAAAGAGGATAATTTTTTATGCATGCCCCCGCTGTACCATACGGGCGCCAAGATGCACTGGTTCGGGAACCTTCCGGTGGGCGCCAAAGCCGTGCTGCTTCACGGAAAGGAATCGAAAAGTCCGCAGCAGATCCTGCGGACGATTTCGGAGGAGAAGGTCACGATCGTCTGGCTGCTCGTCCCCTGGGCGCAGGATATTCTCGACTCGGTCGAGCGGGGGGACGTGAAGCTGGAAGACTACCGCCTGAGCCAGTGGAGGCTCCTCCATATCGGGGCTCAGCCGGTCCCTCCGGAGCTGATCCGCAGGTGGAGGAAAGTCTTTCCCGGGCAGCTTTACGACACAACCTACGGCCTGACCGAAGCGGGCGGCCCCGGATGCATTCATCTCGGGATGGAAAACGTCGGTAAAGTCGGCGCGATCGGGAGGCCCGCCCCCGGATGGGATGCCAGGATCGTGGACGATGCGGGGGCTCCCGTGCCGTCGGGGAAAATAGGGGAGCTCGCCGTCAAGGGGCCGGGCGTGATGAAAGGTTATTTCAACGATCCGCAGGCAACAGCCTCGGTGCTGAAGGACGGCTGGCTCCTGACCGGCGACCTTGCCCGCGTGGACGGGGACGGCTTTATCTGGCTGGTGGACCGCAAAAAAGACATCATCATCCGCAGCGGTGAAAACATCTATCCGGTCCAGATTGAAGACTTTCTTCACGAGCATCCCGCGGTAGCGGATGCGGCCGTCATCGGCATCCCCGACAGATGCAGAGGGGAAGTCGTGGGGGCGGTCGTCGAACGAAAGCCCGGATGTTCCTGCTCGGAAGAGGAGATCCTCGGGTTCTGCTCCCGTCTGCCGAAGTATAAGCGGCCCGTGAAAGTCTTTTTCGGCGAGGTCCCGCGCAACTCCACAGGCAAGATCAAAAAGCAGCTTCTGAAGGAAAAGTACTGCGAGCCGGAAAAAGCCGTCCGCACGGGAAAACTGTAAATCGCATCGGACGCCGCGGTCAGCCCGTATCGCGCAGTTTGCGGTACAGGGTCCTCCTCGAGATGCCGAGCGATTTGGCGGCGTTTGTTTTGTTGTATTGATTTTCGACCAGGGCCTGATGGATCGCCTCCCGCGTGACGCCGGCCCTGCTTTTTTCCGGCCCGCCGCGCGCTTCCGCCGGCTCCGCGTCCGCCCGGGCGGGAGCGTCGTCCACGCCGAAATAATCCAGGATATGCTTCGGCTCGATCACGTCGATCGCGTTCAGCTGGACGATCCCCTCGATCAGGTTCTGCAGCTCCCGCACGTTTCCTTTCCAGGGCAGCCTCAGCAGCAGGTCCTTCGCCTCGTTCGACAGGGTCATGATGTTGGGCTTCTTGATGCGCCGCGAGACGGAATCGATGAAGTGTTCGGCCAGCAGGATAATGTCGTTGCCCCTCTCCCTGAGCGGAGGGAGATGGAGGTGCAGCGTGCTCAGCCGGTAATAGAGGTCGGCCCTGAATCTTTTCTGCTCGATGAGCTGCTGTAAATTGGCGTTGGTCGCCGCGATGATCTTTACGTCGATCTTCGTCACCCGATTGCTGCCTAGGCGCATAAAACTTTTCTGTTCGATGACCCGCAGCAGCGTCGCCTGCAGGTCGAGCGGCATATCCCCGATTTCGTCGAGGAATATGGTGCCGGTATTGGCCAGCTCGAACTTGCCGATGTTGCCGTTTTTTCTCGCCCCGGTGAAAGCGCCCTCCTCATAGCCGAACAGTTCGCTGGCGATCAGGTCGCGCGGGAACGCCGCGCAGTTGACGACGATGAACGGCCGGTTGCTCCGCTCGCTCGCGTTGTGGATCGCCTGCGCGAAAATATCCTTTCCGGTGCCGCTTTCGCCCAGGATCAGGACGTTGCTGTCGCTTTTGGCGATCGCTTTCGCATTCGCGATCGCCTTCGCAAATTTCCTGTCGTGCCCGATGATGTCGTTGAAGGTGATGATGGCGTTGTTGCCGATCCGCCTTGCGACGTTGTACGACACCTGCGTGGGGGACGTGATGAAGACCCGCACGCCGCGGAAGCCGAGGTAGGTCTGGTTGTAGGGATCGGTCGAGACAATGTAATTTTTCTCCGCTCCCCGGATACAGAGCGGAATGGTTTCGTTCCGCACGGCCTTGCTGTTTTCGATGATCCCCCAGAAGGCCCTGTTTTTCGGGGGAGGATCGAACAGCTCGATCGCCTTTTTGAAGTAAAGGTTGGAATACGGGATGCCGAGCACTTTGAAAATCATGGAATTGTGGTACAGGATATGCGGCTTCCCGGTGATCACGTTGATGTCGATGGAAACCAGCCCGGTCTGTTCCGTGTACGACAGCTCGTACAGGCTCGTCGCCATATAGAGGTGGAGGGCCACGTCGTTCGCCATCGCCGCGGCCGTCATCAGGTGATCCGGGCTGCGTTTTTCCTCCGGCACGATCAGGGCGATCCCGCCGAATTCGATGGTGTTGTGCGTGGATTTGTCGTCGTCGTTGATGAACGGGGAAAAATAAACCGCGAGATCGACCAGCGCGCGGCAGAAATGCTCGCTCCCCTCCATACAGAGCGTCCTCTTGGTTTCAAGCCCCAGCGAAACCGCGTTGACGCCGACGGAATTTTCGCTCCAGTCGGTCCGGGCCGTGATGTTGTGGGAGGCGCACCATTGCAGAAAGGTTTCGTTGCCGTATAATTTCAAAAGGCGGCAGCGGTTGTCGAAGAGCGCGAACCCCAGATCCGGCTTCCGGATGAATTCCTGCATCTGCATGAGCAGGCGGTTTGAATAAGCGTAAATCTTAATGGAAGATGCTTTGATCTTTTTGAATTCCGCCGCCGTAAACTGGCGGAAAGTGTCAGTCTCCGGGTCGATATGGTTCCGGCGGCATCTGTTCCAGTAAGGGCGCAGCGGTTCCGGAAGCTCTTTTAAAAAATTGGAAGATTGATGAAGATGTTCCCAACGGGTTTGTTCCGCGGTCATGGGTTGTGCCTCCCTTGCTTCCGAGTACGTCTCGAAGGTCAACTGCTTTTATCCGGCGGTTCGGGGATTCCTTGTCTTCTATCCTAATTATATAAAAATACGCACAAAAGTCAAACTTCTTTCAGAATGTCGGAAAATTTTGTGCGTATTTTTCCATCCCCCGGCGCCTGGGCTGCCGCAGCCCTTCCCCCGCAAAAAAATCCGTCCAAAAAGAGTGCGCCGGCCGGTTAATTTTTTTATTATAGCGCAAAAGTCATTATTTTTCTTCCGAACGAAGGTATGCTGTTGAATATTCATGGGCAAAAATCCAACGCCAAAAGGGTCCTTTCGGGAAATCTCCCCCAAATATCTCAAATATGATTCTTCCTATTTCGCTTTTTGGAGAGTAATATTAGGTAAAGAGATTAAACTGTTTCAGGAAAGCAGGTCATGAGATGATAGAAAACACAAAATTGAGCCTTCCGCAGCCTCACACGGCGGAGGAGGTCTACCAAAGCCTTCTGAGAAGCATCATTGAGTTCCGGCTGGAACCGGGGGAACGCATCAGCGAGAACCAGATCGCTCAGCAATACAACGTTTCCCGGTCCGTGATCCGAACCGCTTTCACGCGGCTTCGACAGCTCAGGCTGATCGAAATTTTCCCCCAGCGGGGCACTTATATCAGCCTGATCGATCTGAACTATATCTCCGATCTTCTCATGTTGCGGACCGCGGTGGAAAAAGAAGTCATCTACGAGATGTTCACCTCGCTGAAGGAAGAGGACCGGCAGTCGCTCATAGCAAAGCTGGAAGCCAACCTGGCCGAACAGGAGAAGTTCCGCAACGAGCAGGATTACTACGGGAAATTTCCGCAGATCGACTCGGATTTTCACAAAACGATGATCGACAGCGTCGGCCGGCGCGGCCTGATCGAGCTGCTGGACGACGACATGCTGCACATCGCAAGGTGGAGGAACTTCGACATCGCGTTCGACCACAAAATCCCCCAGCTGATCGAACAGCACCGGGCCATCGTGGACGCGATCAAAGCGGAAAACATGCTGCTGGCCCAGAAAAAGATGGGCGACCATCTGGAAAGGATCTCGCACTTAGCCGACAGGGCCAAGGCAAAATATCCAAATTATTTCAAATAAAACGGCTTCGGTTCCGGGAATGCCGTCCCCGGCTCGAACGGTTTTTCCGGTCCCCAATATTTTTTGATATTATATGCACAATAATTTTTCTGATATTCTGTAAAAATTATCTATTTACTTTAGAAATGCCGTCGAGTATAATATAAAAGTGAAGGACAACTGACATACAAGTATACAAGAGTACCAGTCGACTAGTATAGCTTATCCACGGAATCACAGTAAAACAGCAAAAGAGAACACGCCGCACAGGAAAAAAACGGAAGGGTTGGTTTGCCTTGAAATGTGAAAAATATAACAATAAAGGTATGGCGATTTGTTCAGATCGCTGCAGGCGGCAAGGGGAGCAGGATGTTTACACTAGGGGTTGACATCGGTTCGACCACCGCGAAGGCCGTCCTCCTGAAAGACGGGGAGGAGATCGTCTCTTCCTCCATTGTCGTCGCCACGGTGGGCACGGACGGCGTTTCCCAGGCCATCGAAAACGTGCTGCGGGAAAGCCGGATGAAACGGGCGGAGATCCGCGTAACGGTTGTGACGGGCTACGGCAGAAAAACGTATCCGAACGCGGATTTTCAGGTGAGCGAGCTCACCTGCCATGCGATCGGGGCCCATCACGAGTTCGACAACGTGCGGACGGTGATCGACATCGGCGGGCAGGACGCGAAGGTCCTGTCCCTCAACGAAGAGGGCCGCATGGTGAATTTCGCCATGAACGACAAGTGCGCGGCCGGCACGGGGCGCTTTCTGGACGTGATGGCCAATATTCTGAATCTTGATATTTCCCAGCTTGCGGGCGAGGCCGCGAAAGCGACGGCCCCCGCCAATATTTCCAGCACGTGCACGGTCTTTGCGGAATCGGAGGTCATCTCCCAGCTCGCGTCGGGCATCAAGATCCCGGACGTCGTCGCCGGCATCTGCCAGTCGGTGGCGTCGCGGGTCGCCGCGCTGGTGAAACGGGTCGGCGTCCGCGAGCCGATCTGTATGACCGGGGGCGTGGCCCGGAACGACGGCGTGCGCCGCGCGCTGGAAAAGGAACTCGGGGTCGGGATCACGACAAGCGAAAGGGCACAACTCATGGGCGCACTCGGTGCAGCGTTGTACGCCTATGATAAAGCTAAATAAACAACGACACACGACGAGGAGGTCTTGAATGATGGCTGAAGAGGTAAGAAAAAAGAGGCCCGCACCGGATCCGAATTCGGCGAAGTACAAACTCGGCCAGATCGCGGCCAAAGCCTACAGCGACTGCATAGAGGCCAAGAAACGGGGGGAGATGGTCGGCTGGTGCGCGAGCAATTTCCCGGTGGAGATCCCCGAAACGCTGGGCCTGCATGTCTGCTACCCGGAAAACCAGGCGGCGGCCATCGCGGCCAGAGGCGGCGGCGAGCGGCTGTGCAGCGAAAGCGAGGGGGAGGGATATTCGAACGACATCTGCGCCTATGCGAGGATTTCGCTCGCGTACATGAAGCTGAAGAAGGCGCCGGAGCAGGATATGCCGCAGCCGGATTTCGTCCTTTGCTGCAACAACATCTGCAACTGCATGATCAAGTGGTATGAAAACATTTCCAAAGAGCTCAACATCCCCATGATCATGATCGACATCCCGTTCAATCCCGATTACGAAGTGTCCCCCGCGCAGATCGAATACGTCAGGGCGCAGTTCTGGGACGCCATCCACCAGCTGGAAAAGATCACCGGCAAGAAGTGGAGCGACGAGCGCTTCCGCGAGGTGAAAGAGATTTCCGGGCGCTCCAGCCGCGCCTGGCTCGCGGCGACCGCCTGCGCCAAATACACCCCCTCGCCGTTCAACGGGTTCGACCTGCTGAACCACATGGCGGTCATGGTCACCGCGCGCGGCAAGAAAGAAGCCGCCGAGGCGATGGAAACGCTGCTGAAAGAGTACGAAGAGAACCACCAGAAGGGCACCTCCACGTTCCACGGGGAAGAAAAGTACCGCATCATGTTCGAGGGGATCGCCTGCTGGCCGTGGCTCCGCGCCACTTCCACGGGCCTGAAGAACAGGGGCATCAACATGGTCACCACCATCTACGCCGACGCGTTCGGGTTTATCTACGACGATTTCGACGGGATGTGCCGCGCCTACTCGAGGGTCCCGAACGCGATCAATCTCGAGCTCGCCCGCGACAAGCGCATTAAGCTCTGCCGTGACAACCACGTGGAAGGGCTTCTGGTCCACACCAACCGCTCGTGCAAGCTCTGGTCCGGCTTCATGGCGGAGATGAGCCGGCAGATCGGCGAAGCGTGCAACATTCCGGTCGTGAGCTTCGACGGCGACCAGGCCGACCCCAGAAACTTCTCGGAAGCTCAGTATGACACGCGCGTCCAGGGCCTGATGGAAATTATGGAAGCGAACAAGGGGGGTCATTAAAGATGGGAATCGACGAATTATTCGGTCAATTTCATGAGATTGCTTCCTCGCCGAGGAAACAGTTGGACAAATACCTCGCCGCCGGCAAGAAAGTGGTCGCGTGCGCGCCGATCTACACGCCGGAGGAGATCATCCATTCCATGGGCCTCGTTCCGATGGGGGTCTGGGGCGCGGAGGAGCTGGAGGTCCACGAGGCCAAAAAGTATTACCCGGCGTTCATCTGCTCCGTGATGCAGACCACGCTGGAGCTCGGCATCACGGGAAAATACAAAGGCGTGTCCGCCATCGTGATCCCGTCCCTCTGCGATTCTCTCAAGAGTCTGGGCGAGAACTGGAAATACGCCGTGAAAGACATTCCGTTCATTCCGATGACCTACCCGCAGAACAGAAAACCGGCTTACGGCGTGAAGTTCACCAAAGCCGGGTACGAAAGGGTCATCGAGAACCTTGAAGTGGCGACGGGCGCCCGGTTTTCCGGGTTTGCCCTTGCAAACTCCAACCGCGTCTACAACGAGCACAACGCCGTGATGCGGGAGTTCGCCGAGGTGGCCGCGGAGCACACGATCACGGCGGCGCAGCGGCACGACGTGTTCAAGAGCGCCTGGTTCATGCTGAAGGAAGAGCACACGGCCCTGGTGAAACAGCTGATCGCGGAGCTTAAAAAGACGCCGGAGGAGAAAAACAAGATGCGCGTGGTGGTCAGCGGCATCATGGCCGATTCCCCCAGTCTCCTCGGGATTTTCGACCGGAACGGGCTCAAGATCGTGGCGGACGACCTCGCGCAGGAATCCAGACAGTACCGCACGGACGTGCCGGAGAACGCGGATTCACTGGAGGCGCTCGCCCAGAAGTTCGCCGCTATGGACAACTGCTGCGTGCTGTACGACAAAGACAAGAAGCGCGTGAACTATATCGTGGACCTGGCGAAGAAACAGAACGCCGCGGGCGTGATTGTCCTGATGACGAAGTTCTGCGACCCGGAGGAGTTCGATTATGTCCCGATCAAGAGGGCGTGCGAAGCCGCCCATATCAAAAACCTGAACATCGAGGTCGACCAGCAGATGGTCAACTACGAACAGGCCGGCACGATGATCCAGGCGTTCAGGGAGATGTCGTGACCGAAGCGGACGGACCCCCGGCCGGTCTCCGCAGAGGACGGCCGTGCTGTCCGTCCTCTGCGGCTCCGGCAGCCTCGGCTAAGGTGTGAAAGGGTATACCTTCCAAAGACAGTTGGTTTGGGTCCGCGAATTCAAACTAAATATAGTAGAACAGGAGAAATGCGAAATGAGTGATCGAAGAAAAGCTCTGGGCGCGTCATTCGGAATGGCGGCCGTCTGGTTTGCGACCCATGCCGGAAGCGGCTTTGCTACAGGCAATCAGGAGGTCAACTTCTATGTAAAATATGGATGGACGGCGCTTTTTCTGCCGTTTTTGGCTATGGTTGTTCTCGGCATTGCTTTCAGAAACGGGCTGGCGGTCGCGAAGGACAGCGGTGCGCACAATTATAAAAGCTTTGCCGACGCCCTGTACCATCCCTATGAAAAAGTCTGCACTCCCATTTTCGGAATATGCTTTCTGGCCAATGTGCTGATCGCCGTCAGTGCTTCGATCGCCGGCGCCGGGGCCCTGCTGCAAAGCACGCTCGGCATGCCGTATGCGATCGGTATCATCCTGGTCGGGGCCATCCTGCTGCTGCTGACCATCTGGGGGAGCGACCTGGTCGCCAGAGTTCTGAGATATAAAGCGTATTTTCTGATTGTCACCCTGTTGATCCTGGTTATTCTGGGCCTGCAGTTGGGTGCGCCGCACTTTTCCCACATTATCGCCACACAGGAAGACTTCGGCACCGGATTCTGGGCTGCGGTGGGGTCCGCCTGTCTGTATCTCGGCTTCCAGTCGTTCGGGATCGTACCGATCGTCTCTACTGCCCGTAAAATCACAACCACGAAGGAATGCACATGGTTTGCCATGTTCGGCATGCTGATGAACGGTACGTTGCTGGTGCTGGTGAGCATCATGCTGCTCGGCTTTGCCCCGGAGATTCTGAAGGAAACGCTGCCGGTCTATTATGTGACCAACAAGATCGGGTTCCCCTGGCTGAAAGTCCTCTACAGCGTGATCCTGTTCATCGCCCTGCTGGGCACGGCGATTTCGTTCATCTTCACGCTGGTGGCCCGCTTTGAAAACGCCTGGGAAGGCAAAGGCGTGTTCACCAACATCCGGGCGCGCAGAATCCTGATTTCTGTCCTGACCATGGTGGTCTGCACGTTGGGTTCGACCTTCGGTCTGACCGCCCTCGTTCAGAAAGGCTATGGTTCCCTGGGTTATGTGGGATTGGCCTTCGTGGTCCTGCCGGAGCTGATCGTCGGCACCATAAAAATCAGAAAGAAGGCCCGGGAACGCAAAGAGCAGGGAATCACCGAAAAAGTGGTTTGATACATTGCTTTTTCGCAGGCGTGCCGGCAAAATCGGTTTGCGCCGTTTCAGCTCGTTTTATCACTGTTCCATTACTTTTATGATGTAAAGGAGATCGTGCAGTATGAGTAAACCACTGGAAGGAGTCCGGGTCGTCGAGCTGGCCAACTTCATCGCGGCGGCCACGGCCGGGAGATTTATGGCGGACCTGGGCGCGGATGTCATCAAGATCGAATCGCCGAAAGGGGACGCGCTCCGGTACAC
>ENA-UOOI01002534-UOOI01002534.1-fermentation-metagenome-genome-assembly--contig:-NODE-2534-length-15634-cov-3.051736_pt1 | contig 15634 bp, 19 predicted proteins | sample MGYA00245779_ERZ724027 | MGnify/ENA primary metagenome ERZ724027 (study PRJEB28704, sample SAMN03018318) | fermentation metagenome | biome: anthropogenic terrestrial biome; feature: soil; material...
CGATCCAGAACGGGAGAAACCCCCGGATACTCAAAAAGGGCTTTGATCTCCGACGCAAAAACAAGCCGCTCCCCCTGAACGGTGTAAAACAGGGGCTTTACACCAAAACGATCCCGGCAGAGGAAGCAGCAGTCGCGCCTCTCATCGTCAACCGCGAAGGCAAAAATCCCATTCAGCTTTTCCGCGCAGGCCGGCCCGTACTGGATATAGCATTTCAGGAGGACTTCCGTATCGCAGGAAGTTTCAAACAGATAACCCGCGTTCTCCAGTTCGCGGCGCAGTTCGCCGCTGTTATAAAGTTCCCCGTTATAAACGATGGTATAGCGGTATCCGCCGGAATAGGAAGTCATAGGCTGTTTTCCGCCCTCCGGGTCGATAACGCAGAGCCTCTGATGCGCAAAAGCCGCGTGCTTTGACAGAAAAATACCGTTCTCGTCGGGTCCCCGGTGCCGGAGGGTGTTTCCCATCCGGCGGACCAGGCGTCCGAGAATCGGCGCTTCTTCGGTAAAATCTCTGCAGTAGTCGCTAAAACCCGCAATTCCACACATGAAAAAATCCCCCTTGAAAACTTTGTCTGCCTCTGATTCCCATTTTTTCCGGCCTGCTTACTGCATATTATGCGGTATTGTAAATTTGGTTCTTTGGTTCCCGGCAGGAAAACGGATCCTCGTAAACTGCTACCAATGCGGCAGCACGAAAAAAGGTTGTTCCGAAAGGCCGGCCATCCTGCTTTTTCCTAAGCCGAAAGCAGTTGGAAAGTTTCCTTCGGTTGACAAGCATCTCTCTTTATACTAGACTAAATAAGAATTGTTGAAAATCGAGGTGTGGCATGAGCAGCAACTACGGTCGCCCTTCCGGGCGTAATGTATATTCCTCTTCCCGGCGCGGCAGACAGAGCTATGGAAACAGAGGCGACATCGATCGCTATAATTACGTCGATCGCGACATCTACAGCAGTTCTCCCCGCCGCAGAGGAAAGAAAAAGGGAGGTTGTGCCAAAAAAGTCCTTACGGTGTTTCTGTGCGCGCTTCTTGTCGCGGCAGGCGTGGGGCTTATCTATTTTCACGTCCTTGCTTCCCGGCTCAACCGTTCCGACAACGTGACAAGCCAGGATCTGGAAAGCTATGTTCAGCAGCCCTCCGCCGCACCGGCATGGGATGTCAAATCGGACGGAAGCGTGATGAACATTCTTCTGCTTGGCGTCGACGAAAACAAAGACGGTTCCGACGGACGATCCGACACCAACATTCTGCTTTCCATCGATCGGAATTCCAGAACCATCCACCTGGTTTCTTTTCTGCGCGATACTTATCTAGAAATTCCCGGCATCGGCAAGAGCAAACTGAACACCGCTTTTACAAAAGGCGGCGCCGCTCTGACAATGCAGACGCTGGAAAACAATTACCGGGTGAATATCGATAAATACGTATCGGTCAATTTCCAAAATTTTTCTACGGTCATCGATAAGATGGGCGGACTGGACGTTCCGATGTCCAAATCCGCCTGCAACCAGGAAAATAAAAACATGGGCAGCCATCTCAAGCCCGGCGTCAACCATTTAAATGGAAGGCTGTGTCTCTATTACGCCCGCATCCGCGACGCAAGCGACGAATACGGTGTCAACGACTTCGGCCGGGCCGGACGTCAGAGGCAGGTCATTCAGCTGATGATCCAGAAAATGAAAAGCATGAACCCCCTGGAATCCAATAAAATTTTATATGACTATCTCCCCTATATCAAAACAAACCTGGACGACGGCGAACTGATGTACCTCGCGTCCATCGGGACTACCGTGTCCTCCTATAAGACAGAATCCCTCCAGATGCCGGAACCCAACGCCTATAAGGATCGGACCTATCGGGGAATCGGCCAGGTCCTGGTGCCTGATTTGGAAAAGAACAGCGCGGCGCTGCGGGAATTTCTTTATCCGAAAGGATAGCGGCTTTGGAACCCATAAAAAAAAGGCCCCGGCCCGGTGAGGTTTCCCCTCCCCGAAGTCGAGGCTTTTTTCGCGTCAGCCCTGCAGCTGACTTCTTACCTGCCGGACTTCCTGATCGTTGGCCTGAGCAGCAGGCTGATAGTAGCCCTTTGACTGGGCGATCTTATAAAGTTCGTACTGGGAATTTTCACAGCCGTTGCGGATTTGTTGAATCGCGGATCTCAGCTGCTGGTTCTGGCATTCCGAGATCGTGTTCGCATAAAAGGTCAGATCGCTTTTTTCCATCGAAAGAACATCGTTTACCATGGTTTTTTCCTGCATTTTCGCGCCCTCCTTCATTGTAAGAAATTCATAAGCTGCTGTTTTGTGCTCTTCGCATCCTGCTCGGCTTTTTCAAAGTAGGACTTCACCTGGGGATCCGTAGCCTGCTGAGCGTAGGTTTTCAATTTTTCGCAGGCCGTGTCATGGGCTCCGACCAGATGCCGGAGGTTCTGCAGTTCAATCTGATTCAGCTGGGACATCAAGACCATCCTTTCATTTCATTTGATGGAATTAGTATCCCATTTCAGGCGTCGAATATGCAGGAGAGAAAAGGATCTATGGCCGGGCGCTTTTTCGAAGCTGTCCGACGGCTTTTTTCAGAAGACGGTATCCCTCTTCCGGATCCTCCGTGTCGGCTACCGCCCGTTCCATCGGGCAGACACCGTCTCCGGTCCTGTTCAGAATCCGGCTGACACGCCTGCCGGAATCCGCACGCAGCCCATGGCTTTTCAGGTACAAAAGGGCCGCATCGCTCATCAGCACGCCGTACGCCCCCGCCGCTCCGCCGAGGACCAGCAACATCGCGGCAGCCTTCCCGATCACTTTGTCTACCACCCAGGCATCTTTCAAAAGCTCAGGCGATCGCTCATACAGCGTAAGGAGGGGAGCAACGCCGTGCCCGGACGCCGTCCAGGCAATCCGTTTTCCCCGAATCACAACGCAGGACGCCTTCCCGCACAGGATTCTTTTCCTTGCTTCTGCAAGCACGTCTTCCCCTGGTCTTCCCCCTGGGAAACCGGAAGATCCCATTTTGCCATGCCCCCCTTTTTTAGTCAGCGTTCGAAAGCTTCCGTGGCCTTTTTCATAAGATCGGGTACCGGCAGATGCTGGGGGCAGATGCCGGCACACTGGCCGCAGCGGATGCACGTAGAGGCCTTGTGGCCGTCCGCCGTCAAATCCCGATAGAAGTTGCGGGCGCGATCATGGTCTCCATACACCAGATCCGTATTATACGCCCGGATAATGTCCGGAATTTTAATTTTCTTCGGGCACCCGTCCACACAGTACCGGCATCCGGTGCATCCGATGCGCGGGGCCTTTTGAAGCGACTGGAGAACTTCCTTCAGACACGCTTTTTCTTCCGCGTTAAACGGTTTCGGATCCTTCATGGTCGCGATATTGTCCTTCACCTGATCTTCCGAAGACATTCCGCTCAGGATCACCATCACGCCCTCCAGCGAAGCGCAGAACCGCAGCGCCCAGGACGCGGGAGATTTTCCGGGATCGGCGGCCTCCATCTTTGCCGTCAGTTCAGGACTCAGAGACGCAAGGGTTCCTCCCTTTACAGGCTCCATGATGATAACTGGCTTCCCATGCCTGCGGACCGTCTCATAACACCTGCGGGACTGGACGATTTCGTTTTCCCAGTCAATATAATTAATCTGGAGCTGAACAAATTCCACTTCGGGATGCTCCGTCAGCAGCCTGTCAAGCAGTTCCGGACTGTCGTGGTAGGAAAATCCGAAATGGCGGATTTTCCCTAATTTTTTCATTTTTTTCGCGAAATCCCAGCAGTGGAACTTATTATAGAATGCGGTGTGATTGGCACAGGCGTCATGAAGCAGATAAAAATCAAAGAAACTTACACCGGCTCGCCTGAGCTGCTCCTCGAAAATTTTCCCGACATCCTCGTCGCTCTTTAAAAGCCAGCCCGGCATTTTATCCGCAATCGTAAACCGGTTTCTTGGATAACGTTTCACTAATGCCTCTTTCAGCACCCCTTCCGATTTTCCCCCGTGATACACATAGGCGGTGTCAAAATAAGTAAAGCCATTTCGCATAAAGCGATCGAACATTTTTTTGACCTGTTCGATATCGATCGCTTTGTCCTTCTGAGGCAGGCGCATGGTCCCAAAACCAAGTCTTGGAACACTCCTGATTCCTTCCGTTTTCATCAAGCCGGAATCTCCTCTCCTTACAGTTTTTCTGTTTTTCTTTTATCATATACCTTAAAGTAGGCTTCAAGGCAACCCCCTTTTTTATTTTTATCGATGAAACGGATGCCGGGAATTTTCCGATCGGTTTTTAAAATGGGCTTGTCCGCTGCCTAAAAATGGCGGGGACACCCATTTGGGAAATCCGGACCATTCTCCGCCTGGCCGCAAGGGAAGACGGCACTTAAGGGAAATCCCTTTCCCAGAGAGAGAGACAGGATCCCCGCAAAAAGCCTTAGAAAAAATCGATTGCAAAGCAAAAAAAGAGAGAGAGCATGCTGCAAAGAGGCAGTTGGGAAGAGATTTCCCCCATAAAGGAGTTCGGAAAGATCGCGCAGATATAGATTGGATAAAATTTCGAAGTTTCGGGCAGCAGTTCTATGTATTTTCCAGGATAGAAACTATTTTTTCCTGAAACCCCTATAATACTCTACATACCGGTTTTATCGGACCTGATTCCGGCCGGGGACATGGATTGTCCCCGGCCGGGGCATGGATTCCTGTGTTATGACTAAAGAGAGGAGCAAGAGATTTTCATGGCTGATACGAATCCCCAGGCAGTCCCTTTGAAAAACGTCGAGATTCACGATCCGTTCTGGAGCAAAGTCCAGGAAACCGTGCGGACCCAGATGATTCCCTATCAGTGGGAAGCTTTGAACGACCGGATCCCCGGAGCGGATCCAAGTTACTGCATCCGGAACTTCAAAATTGCCGCCGGTCTGGAAAAAGGCAGGCATGGCGGGGCTGTTTTTCAGGACAGTGACCTGGCGAAATGGATCGAGGCCGCCGCCTATTCCCTGGAAAAGCATCCGGACGCAAAACTGGAAAAAGAAGTGGACGAAACCATCGGGCTTATCTGCAAAGCTCAGCGCCCGGACGGATATATGGATACCTATTATATTCTAAACGGCCTTGATCAGCGTTTTACAGACCTTGAGGAAAACCACGAGCTTTACTGTCTCGGGCATATGACAGAAGCTGCCGTCGCCTATTATGAAGCGACAGGAAAGGATCGCCTTTTAAAGGCGGTAATCCGCTGCATTGATCTGGTGGATTCGCTGATTGGCCCGGAAAAAGGGAAAATTCACGGATATCCGGGGCATGAAATTCTCGAAATGGCCCTGGTGCGCCTATACCGCGTGACTCATAACGAAAAGCACCTGCGTCTTGCGCGCTACTTTATCGACGAACGTGGAAAAGAACCTTTGTTCTTTGAGGAAGAACGGAAAAAGCGCGGCCTTCCCGGGGACGGAAACCGGATTATCCGGAACAGTTACCACCAGGCGGATCGTCCGGTTCGGGAACAGGAGAAGGCGGAAGGACATGCCGTACGCGCAGTCTATCTCTACAGCGGAATGGCGGACGTCGCGCGCGAAACGGGGGACCGCTCCCTTTCGGAAGCGTGCAGGCGCCTCTGGAACGACATGACGCACCGGCAGATGTATCTCACGGGGGGAATCGGCGCTACCCACCATGGAGAAGCTTTCACCTATGATTATGATCTTCCGAACGACACGGCCTATGCGGAAACCTGCGCTTCCGTGGGCCTCGTCTTCTTCGCCCGCCGGATGCTGGAACTGGAACCCCGCGCAGAATATGCCGATGTGATGGAGCGTGTGCTGTATAACGGCGCTCTCAGCGGAATGTCCCTCGACGGAAAGCGCTTTTTCTATGTAAACCCGCTGGAAGCCGATCCGGAAGCTTCCAGGAAGGAAGAGGATCACCGGCATGTAAAGATCACGCGCCAGAAATGGTTCGGCTGCGCGTGCTGCCCGCCCAACCTGGCCCGTCTGCTCGCGTCTCTCGGGGGATACGTCTGCACTTCTACCCCGGACACCCTTTATCAAAACCTCTATATCGGCGGGACTGTTTCCGCTGTGGCAGGCGGCATTCCCGTCCGCGTGGAGTTCCGTTCCTCCCTCCCCTTAAAGGGAAGCGTATCCGCCGTCGTCCATCCGGCAGGCCGGGGCCGGTTTCGATACGCCCTCCGCATCCCCGCCTGGTGCGGCGGAAAATTCTCTCTTCTGCTCAACGGGGAAAAAGCGGATTTTCAAAGCGAAAACGGTTATGCCGTTCTTGACCGGGAATGGAAAGACGGGGATGAAATCCGGCTCTCGATGGAAATGAAAGTCCGGCGCGTCTTCGCCAACCCGCGCGTCGGGGAAGACGTCGGCAGGGTCGCCGTCACGCGCGGTCCTCTCGTCTACTGTCTCGAGGAGGCCGACAACGGTCCGGGACTTTGCCGGGTATGTCTGCCGGACCGGACCGTCTTCCGGGAAACGGCCGCGGAAGGGCTGCCTGAGAATATTGTGGCGCTTTCTTCGGACGGATTCCGCTTTTCCCTAAAAAACTGGGACTCCGATCTTCTTTACGCCGATCATGCCCCGACCCTGGAACCCTGTTCCCTGCTCTGGGTCCCCTATTATGCGTGGGCAAACCGCAGACCAGGAGAAATGTCAGTCTGGGTGCACCGCTTTCTCTCGGAGCCGTAGCGGTGCCCAACAGCCGGAAAACAGAATATTGACATGCCGCGTCCGGCCGCATAGTATGAATCAGGCTATGAGAAGGAGGTGCGGAAATGTCCTGCAACTGCAATAATTCCAATTCTGGTAGTTCCGGAAATTCTTCAAGTGCCTGCGCCCTCAAAGAGATTCTTGACGACCTGGACAACTTGAACACCCAGGATCTCTGCATTCTGAAAAACATCATAGAGCGGATTCTCTGCTGCCGTTCCTGAAATTTTCTGACTGGGGCGCCCTCCCGGACCGACCTCGTCCGGGAGGGCGCCCCGCGTTATTGAAGAGAATTGTTTAATAGCAACGCGAAGATGATTGGGAGCGGAAAATTAATCAGCAGTTTCAGAAAACTGATTACGACCGTATTTCGGAACACGGTAGAAAAATTCGGATCCTGAAAAAGCATGGTAAAGTGCTTCATGCCTACCATTTGCTGAATTCCGGAAAATCACCGAGCCGGAATTCCTGAAAGGACAATATCGCGGCCATGCTGATCCGGGAGTTTAAGAGTCGGAAATAGAGCAGGGCTCCTTTCGGAAGACGCGGAATTTTCCGCAATTTTCTCGGGGGAACAGGCAAGAATAAGAGGAGTGCCGAAAGAGAATCCGGTTCTCCTCTTTTTTCCGTTTTCCTCAAAAAAACCTGGAAAATGGAAAAGGCTTGTCTTTTTTAGACATTTCATGGTAAAATCAGGTATTCGCTCGGAAAGGGGGGTAAAGTAAATGGGTCTGATATCGTGGATTATCGTTGGCGGTCTGGCAGGCTGGATCGGCAGCAAGATTATGCATACCGACCAGTCCATGGGGATTTTGAGCAATATCATCGTTGGCGTCATCGGCGCCTTCCTCGGCGGGTTTCTTGTCAACCTGTTTGGCGGAAGCGGCGTCACAGGCCTGAACGTCTGGAGCGTTTTGGTTTCCATTCTTGGTTCTGTCATTTTTCTCTGGATTGTCAAAAAAATCAGGCACTGAGAAAAGGCACATCTCCCGATCCTTTTGGGTATTTTCAGAAATTTTAGCACTCTAATCATTAGAGTGCTAAAATTTACAGTTTATTCATATTATTTATTATTTTCGTTCATATTTAATTTCTATACTGAAGGTGTCGAAAGGGATCGGAAAAGGATCCCGGGATGATAAATTTCACAGAGTATTTTGAAGGGGGTTCGGTGTTATGTTTGATTTGGTTCCTTTTGAGCAGAGAAACGGCAACCTGTTTGACACTTTCGACCGGATGGTAAATGACGCCTTCTTCGGCGGCATGGAAGGAGATTCCGCTCCCTGCCGCACCGATATCGTGGACGAAGGAGATCGGTATGTGCTGAAGGCGGATCTGCCGGGCTTTGACAAGGAAGAGATCAACGTGAGCACGGAAGGCAATCAGCTGACCATCTCCGCCGAACACAAGGAAGAGAACAAAGAAAAAGACAAGAAGACAAACTATCTCCGCCGTGAGAGAAAATACTCGGGCCTGAGCCGCAGCTTCGCAATCGATGGAATTGACGTGGAGAAGATTTCCGCTTCTTACAAAAATGGTGTTCTGGAGCTGGATCTTCCGAAAGTGGAAGAGGCGAAAGCCCAGACCAAGAAAGTCGAAATTAAATAACGCCCCGTGTTTTTGGAAAAGCGGATTTGCCGCATTTCTCTTCGGCAAATCCGCTTTTCTTTTTTCTGCCTCTTTTCCACAGATCCATCCGCCCTCCCCTAATTAAGTTCCGGATATTGGTTGATGGGGAGACGAAAACCGGAGATCCCGCTAGAAAATAGAGAAACGCGTTCTGATTTTCCGCTTCCGCCTTCTTAGAAAAGGACACGCTCATTGGGAAAACTGGATTTGCATCTTTAAAAATTGACTTTATAAGTCTCATAGTGTATACTCTATGTAGTATTAACTATGAGTCTTATTCTATATACAGGTGATTTGGAGTGGATCGAATCGGGCACGTTTTCGCATGGGTACTGGACGCCATGCTTCCGTTTTCCGGAAACTACGGAACGGCGGTCATTCTTCTGACCGCTTTGATTCAAATTGTCGGGATGCCGGCAAAACGGAATCGGAAGCTTACGATGGAGCGGATCTGTGCCGCGCAGAATGAAGTAAACGGCATCAAGAAAAACTTTCAGGGCAAACCTCAGGATTTGGAAAGAGAAATCAACAGAATCTATGAAAAGCACGAAGCGGGGAGTTTCAGCGGCTGTTTTTTCATTCTTTTTTCGCCTTTTCTTTCCATCCTCGTTTTTCTCGCTTTTTACAGAATTTTCACAATGCCCTTGACGTACTTCTGCGGCTTTACGCCCGCGGAAGCCGACGCGGTCATGAATTCGGCGAGAAAAATACCCCGGTTTCTCCATATCGGCCGCGAGTGCGAAGCGGTTTCGGCTGTCTTCCAATATCCGGGGCTCGTTCGAAATCCGGAAAATATGGGCAGGATCCGAAACCTCTATCTGGGTTTTTTGGGAATTAATCTCTGTGAGAAAGCTGACTTCAGAAAAATTTCCGGGTTCCTTTTGATTCTCGCGCTTTTCCTCCTTCAGGCTGGGGCCCTATGGAAAAATTTCAGAAAGAAAACGAAGGGCAAAAAAGACTGGATCCTTGAGGGAATCAGCCTGCCGGTTTCTGCGCTCGGAATCCATATTGCCTGCCAGTTTCCCGCCGGCCTGCTTTTATCCGTCCTATGCGCGGAGGCCGCGGAATGTCTGGAAGATTTTCTGGGAAAGAGGAAGTTCGAAATCCGGATGGGAGTGAAGGAAAACAGTGGAACTGTCGAACAAGCAGCTGGCGCGGAAGATCATGGACGTCAGAAGAGAAAATAATTCGGTGTATTCCTCGGACCTCCGGCTGATGGCAAGCGTTTATCAAATCAGGGATATGGGAAGGATATTCCGCCAGGCCGCGCGGGCCGGGCTGAAACTTGTCGATGACGAGGATCTCCGGGAAGACAGCCGGGGTGGCAGGCAGATCGATCTTTTCCGCCAGTACATGAAGGACTGTTCCCTATTCAAAAAACTGACCCGCGAAGAGACGTTGGAGCTAAGCCGCAGGACGCGGGCAGGAGACAAGGGCGCGGAGAATCTCCTGATCAGCTGCAACCTGCGTTTTGTCATCAGCATTGTAAGACAGATGAACTGGGCGGTCCGGATGGGATGCGACAGGATGGACTTAATCCAGGCAGGCAATATCGGCCTGATGGAAGCGGTCAAACGATATGATCCTTCCCTCGGGTACCGTCTGAGAACCTACGCGGGATTCTGGATTCGGATGGAAATCAGCCGTACGGTACGGAACGACCTCAGCTGCGTCCGGCTGCCGTACAAGGTTCTCCGGCGGATCCACAGAATTTCGAAGGCAAGGGAGCGTCTGGAGGGCCGCGGCAGAAAACCGGGGATCGACGAACTGTGCGCTGAGACGGGATATTCCCCTCAGACCATCCGAAAAACGGAAACGTTTCCCCAGAAGCTGGTTTCCATGGACGACCCCCCGCCGGATACGGAATCGCTCACGTATTTTAGCAGGCTCAAAGACCGGAACGAACCATTCGAGGAACAGACGGAAATCAGGGAAAAGGTAAAAAAAGTCCTCTCCGCGCTGGACCGCATCCCGGCCCGGGAACGTTCCGTCCTCATCCGCAATTTTGGAATCGGGTCGCCTCCCGTCTCCCTCGCCCGAATCGGCAGGGAAACCGGCCTGTCGCGGGAACGAGTCCGTCAGATCCGAAACAAGGGCCTCAATGATCTCGAAATTCAGCTATATGGCTGCCGGCCGGACTAGATCCTGCCATTTTATTTTGACAATTATACTACATGTAGTTTATAATAAAGCATGAATTCATCATATTGCTTATTATAACAAGAAAAGAGGGCGGACTCCATGTACTGCGGGCAATGCGGAACCTGGATGGAAGGAAGCGGCAGGAAATGTCCGCGCTGCAAAACGAAGGCGGGAAAGGGAAAGCGGTTCTGCCGGATCTGCGGGCATCCCCTCGATCCGAAGTGCGGGGTATGCCCCGGGTGCGGGGCGGTGCGGAACGGGAAAAAGGAAGAGGCAGAATTCGGCGGTTCCGGAAAACAGGGGTCCAGAGAAGGAGAGGAAAAACGGTCCGCTTCTTCCGAAGGATCCAGGCAGGCCCTGAATCTGCCCCCGATTATGGAAAAAATCCTCACTCACGCGGACATGCTCGAAGCCATGGGGAACCGGCAGGCCCGAAAAATCCCGCCGCGGGAAAAGCCCGTGACGGACGCGAAGGAATATCTCGCCTTATACGAGAAGCAGGAAAGGGAACGAAAATACAGAAAGCAGGCATCGGCGGAACGGGAAAAAAGAGAAAAAAGGCGAAAGGAACTGATTCAGTTAAGGCGTACCGGGCAGATTTCCAAAGAGGGACAAAAAGAGCTGGACGCGCTGGAAAGCGGCGGCGCCGCAAAAGGAAAGCAGCCGCCGCCCGGGTCTAAGACGGGCCGGCAGCCCGGAAGCAACGCGGGCAGTCCGAAAAAAAGCCGGCATGCCGTGAAAAGGCGGTTCTTTCTTCCGCATCCGAAAGGAAAGACGGAACTCAAAGCCGCTGGGAAAAAGGGAAAAAGCGGGGCAGAATGGCGCGACGCGTCCCAGATAGCCGGGTTTGTGCTGTCCGTCTGCGCCGCGGGAGAGATGTTCGCGCCGGAGCAGAGTGCCGCGGCGCTGATGGCGGCTTACGTCGGGATAAGCCTCCTGCTTGCGGCTGCGGGGAGAAAAGGGCAGTACGGCCTTCTGTCGAAAGCCGCCGCCGGAATTGATCTCTATTACGCAGCGGCGGCGGCGGTTCCATATCTCAAACAAATTTCTTCCAGGGGGAGCTAAAAGATGAACAGCGGGAAAAAGAACCTTTCGAAAGCCGGGGAAATCAGCCAGACTGACGGCCCGGATAAATCTTGCGGGAAAAGCAGAAAAGCGGCGTCCTTCCATACCCCGGCGCTTTTCTCCGCCTCGGCCGCCCTGTTCCTGGCGGGAGGGATCCTGGCCTGGTTTTTCAAGGGAAGGAGCGTCCTGCTCCTGGTGCAGTCGGGCGCGGTGTGCGCTCTGTTTGGCTACGCGGCCGCGGTCGATTTCAAGACACACCTGCTTCCCCTATGGGTTCCGGTCGCGCTTCTGGTGCCGGCCGGGTTAAATCTCGCGGCTGCTTCGAATATTCCAGGGAAACTTGCGGACATGGTCTTCGGAGCTGCTGTTTCGGCGCTGCCTTTCCTGATTTCAATTTTTATCGCGAAGAGGAAAAAAAAAGCATCATACCGGGTGGGGAGACGTGGAGCTTATGGCGGTATCGGGGCTGATTCTCGGCCTCGAAAGAGGATATGAAGCCCTGATCCTGAGCCTGATTCTGTCCGCCGTCGTCGAAGGCGTCAAAATCCTCGCAAAAAGGTCGGACAAAAACAAACCTTTCCCCTTTATCCCGTATATCGCAGCGGGCAGTATCGTATCGTACTTTGTGTAGAAAGGGCGGGAAAATATTGAAAATCTTCAAAAACCGGATCTTAGTCGCAGGCATTGTCATGATTCTGGCAGCCGTTACGTCCTTTGTCGGAATACCGGTCTACAATAATCTGTCGCTCGCCCGGACGGTTGTCGTAAGGGCGGCAGAAGACATCAGGGTCGGCACAAAAATTACAGACGGGATGCTGGAATCCGTCAGTATGGGCAGGCTGAATCTCCCCGCCGACTATATTCCGGACTCAAAACTTGCCGTCGGGAAATACGCGATAAGCGACATGCAGACCCACGATATGGTCACAAAACGGAAAATATCCGCGTCGGACACGCAGCCGGACGTCAAACTGAGGAGCCTCAGGCCGGAGGAACACGCTCTGACCATCGCTCCGCACTCGGAAGCCTCGACGTTCGCGTATCATCTGCTGCCGGATGATATTGTAACGGTTTACTCCGTCGAGAAAGGGCAGGCGCAGGTGGTTCCGGAACTTACCTATGTGTCCGTCCTGGTGGAAACCGCGTCGGGAGGAGTCCAGATTCTCAAGGAAAACCAGACCGATAAGGACGGCAACGTCTTAAAGCCCAGCACGATTACGTTTGTCGTGAATCCGGTCCAGGCGAAAAAGCTCATCGAATTAAACAGCGGGGGAAATTTTTACTTCACGCTCAAGTACCGCGGGGAAGATCAGGATATCAGAAAAAAGTACCTGGACGCGCAGGCGGCATATTTTAAGAAAGCGTGACCGCGGGCACAGGGGAACCCCGGCAGCCATTCGTCCACAACGGTTCTGCCGGGGGTCTCCGCCGCAGCTTAATTTTATGGAAAGAAGGCCGAACCATCATGCATATGAATGTCGGCACCATTCTGGCTTCCGACCGGAACACGAACGAAAGCGCGACAGGATACGGGAAATCATCCGCCTGGATCATCGACGGATACGGCGGCGGGGCATTCCCCGGGCCTCCCGGCGTATGGGACAGCTGGGCACAGTGGTATTCAAGGACCCTTGGCAGATTTCTGGAAGACAGCATGGAAGGAGGGAAAAAGACGCTGAAGGAGAGGATTAAAACCGCCGTGGCGCGGACGGGAGAACGGTACCGCGCGTAAACAAAGGCCGGACAGGGGCCGCCTGAAAAAAGCGACGGCCCTTTTGCCGGAATTTCCCTTATCCGCGTGGAAGGGCACGCGGCGGAATATTTTCTTCTGGGATATCCGGAGATCATCGTTTCGGCAGACGGAGACATCCAGGTTTTCCGAGACGGCAGGACGGACCGAATCGGCTCCGAAATGGAAAGCGCCGGGACGGATCCGGAAGCGGACGACGGGAATACAACTTATCGGAACCGGCAAAACGGTTTTTGGGAACTGAATTTTTCCGGCACTCCGGTCGAACACGGCAGAACGGGAAAGTTCCCGATCTGCGACGGCATGCAGATCCTGCTTCTGTCAAAAGGAGCGTCGCAGGCGCTTTCCCCTTTCCGAATTTACGAAGATCCGGAATATCTTATGTCGGACGCAAAAAGCCGCGGCCTCGAGTACGTCTGGAACATGATCCGGCATTATGAGGCGGGCGATCCTGAGCGCAGAAAATTTCGCAGGACGCGAAGCTGTGAAAACGTGGCCGCCGCGCTGCTTGAAATCAGGGCGGACGGGGAAGAGGGAAAAAATCAAGGAGGCGCGTGGAACGGATGAAAATCATTGCGGTAACAGGGAGTCCGGACTCTGGGAAAACGGCGGTCGCTTTTTCGCTTGCGGCAAGATTTGCCGAGGCGGGAACGGAAACCATCGTGCTGTGCGCCGACCGCACCGCGCCGACCGTTCCGGCTGTTTTTCCGAGGACGACGTCAGCCGTCGGAGCGCCGGCCGATAAAATTCATTCGCTGGGAAAAATCACAAAAACCGTAGAAATTTCGGAAAAGGATATTCTGGACGAGCTTGTCAGCATCCCGAACCGGAAACATCTGGGATTTCTTGGCTACGCGTATGGGGAAAACGGCGGATCCTACCCGCCGCTTAACACAGCGGACGTCGAAAACGTCTTTCAGGCAGCGTCAAAAATCTGCGGCTGCATGATTGTGGACTGCGTCAGCGGTTTCAGCGGAGACGCGATATCCTCGGCGGCGATCGCGGCGGCCGGGAAGGTAATCTGCGTCGGCGGGTGCCGGTATAAGGACATCGTTTATTACGCTTCACAGGCCGGACCGCTTACACGGCTCATCTACGGACAGGACAACGCGGAAAGCAGGAAATTAAAGGAAACGATCATCGTGCTGAACAAAGTTTCTCCCTACGACGCGGTTGCCGAGGTCGACCGGTTCTACCCCCACGTCGATCTTGTTATCCCGTACGACAGCGATGTGAGGGAACAGTTTTTCGAGGGAACCTTCGTACTGAAACGTCTCCCGAAAAAATTTGAGAAAGGCATTTCCAGACTGTTCGCAGAAACGGGGGAGCTAAATAACATTGGCGGTTAAAATCAGGCAGGAATATTACAGCGGCAGCTATTACCGGGCGCTGACGGAAGCGCAGCGCTACTTGTCGTCCCACTACGCCGGCCTGTTTTCCACAAGGCAGTTTCTGAGTATCCGGGACCGGGAGCGGCGGCAGAAAATCAAAGGGTATATCGCTCAGTATGTGACGGAAAACAACATTTCCGTCCGAAATATACCCAGCCGGGCCGTTCTCGCGGATCTGCTCTATATGGACATGGCGGGCTATTCCTGCCTGACGGATGAAATCGCGGACGTAAAAAACCGGAACGAGGAAATCGACGTCAACTCCTGGGACGACTGCGAGGTAATCCGGAGGGATGGGACGCGGGAAAAAATTCCGCACTTCTGCAATCCGGATCACGCGCTCAGCGTAATCGAACGGATGAGCCACTACTCCGGGCAGAACATCGACGAGGCGACCCCCATGGTGGAAGGCAATCTCGCCGGAAACACCCGGTTTGTCGCCATGAAAGCCCCGGTGATCAGCGAAAGCGCCGGGGTGTCGGCGTCTATCCGTATTGTGCGCCCGGCAAACTTTGAGCGACAGTTTTTTATCGAAAACGGGACGATCCGCGAGGAGCAGCTGAGGTTTCTGGAACTCGCGCTGAAATACGGGATCAGCACCCTGTACATTGGGGAAACCAGCTCCGGGAAAACGACGATGATGAACGCTGTCGCTTCCTCCCTGCCGTCTTTTTATCGGATTTACGTCATTGAGACCGGATCCCGGGAACTGGATCTGGTAAAGCGGGATAAAGACGGCCGCATCGTGAACAGTGTGGTGTCAACCATGTCAAGGCCGTCCGAGGATCCGGCGCAGAATATCGGCCAGACCGACCTTGTCGAAAAAGCGCTCCGGTTTAACCCCGACGTCGTTATCGTCGGCGAGATGCGGGGAGAGGAAAGCGCCGCGGCGGTGGAAGTGGCCCTGACCGATCACACGGTCACAAGTTCCCTTCACGCGCCCAGCGCGG
>ENA-UOOI01002535-UOOI01002535.1-fermentation-metagenome-genome-assembly--contig:-NODE-2535-length-15630-cov-35.168925_pt1 | contig 15630 bp, 12 predicted proteins | sample MGYA00245779_ERZ724027 | MGnify/ENA primary metagenome ERZ724027 (study PRJEB28704, sample SAMN03018318) | fermentation metagenome | biome: anthropogenic terrestrial biome; feature: soil...
GCGAACTGGCGAGCGAGATTGTTCAAAAATCAAAGGTAGAGCCTAAATGATTTCAGCAGAGCATAAAATGGATTTATTCAGAGGTGATTTGCTTGTATATCAGGGAAAATCATGACGAGATAATCAAAAAGTCTTTTGAGCGTTCCGTAAAATACGGCGTCAAAAATGGAAATGTCCTTCCCAAGAAAGTGATGTCCGAAAAAGAGATACGGCAGGTTATGGAGAAAAATTCCGAGTTTATAAAAACAGCTTCAACTTTTATAGATATAATATACGACTTTCTAACAGGGTCGGGCTTTTTTATTGTGCTGGCCGACAGCAATGGATGCATACTTGGTATGAAAGGCGATGAAGAAATACTTGAAGCCGCAAGAAAGATAAATATGCGTCCCGGTTTTTGCATGGATGAGAAAAGCATAGGCACGAATGCGATAGGCATTGCGATTACCGAGGATATGCCTATACAAGTATCGGCTTCAGAGCATTTCATAAATGCATATCACAGGTGGACGTGTTCCGCAGCTCCAATCCATGATGAAAAAGGAAAGATAATAGGGGTATTGAATCTTACGGGGAGCAGCATCTCAGTATATCCGCACACTCTAGGGCTTGTGGTTGCGGCCGTAAAGTCCATAGAAAACAAAATGAAATCTGATGCTGCACAAAATGAGCTTGTTGAGACGTATGAATATATAAATACGATTATGCATACGATAACGTCAGGCATTTTTGCCGTTGATGCTTCGGGCGTGATAAAGTTCATAAATAAATCGGCATGCCAGATGCTGAATATAGATATCGAGGATGCCATCAACAGCCATGTGGGCAGCTTCCTTAAAAACTGGGATGATATTTTTACGCTTTTTGAAAGCGGGCAGGAATACCAGGACGAAGAAATCACCATAGAAAACGGTCAAATGAAAGAAAGGTACATGATAAGCGCATATCCTATCAAAACTAAGGATGGAAGAATAATCGGAATGGTTGTCTTGATAGATGAGATCAAAAAGGTCATGAACTTTGTAAGCAAATATACCGGCATGAGGGGACAATATACTTTTGACGATATAATAGGCGAAAGCAGAGAAACGAGACAGGTCATAGAATATGCAAAAGCTATTGCCAACAGCCCGTCAACGGTTTTGATAACCGGAGAAAGCGGCACCGGAAAGGAGATACTTGCCCAGTCTATCCACAATTGCAGCGAAAGGCGCGACTTTGGGTTTATTGCGATAAATTGCGGCGCAATCCCGGAAAACCTGATAGAGAGTGAACTCTTTGGATATGACGAGGGAGCCTTTACAGGCGCAAAGAAAGGCGGGCATCCGGGAAAGTTTGAGCTTGCAAACGGCGGGACGATATTCTTGGATGAAATAGGAGAGATGCCCCTGGATATGCAGGTCAGCCTGCTTAGGGTGTTGCAGGAGGGATATATAACAAGGGTCGGAGGTACAAAGCCGATACCTGTTGATGTGAGAGTTATAGCTGCAACGAACAAGGATTTAAAGGAAGAGATAGCCAAAGGAAAATTCAGGGAGGATCTTTATTACAGGCTCAGCGTAATACCCATAAATATTGCGCCGCTTAGGGAAAGAAAGGATGACATACCTCCCCTTATCGATTACTTTTTAAATAAGAAGGCTGCAAAATTATCAAAGAGCATGCCGAAGATAGGCGAGGACCTGTACAGGAGACTTTTGAATTATGATTGGCCCGGGAATGTGAGGGAGCTTGAGAATGTAATAGAGAACATCGTGAATTTCGATGGAAAGACGACCTATAGCATAGATAATAAACCGGGCAGCATAGATATGAGCAATCGCAAGGCGGCTTTTGGCAGAGATTACAGTCTTACGCTCGATGACATTGAAAGGGAGACCATTGTTTCATATTTAAGAAAATTTAAAGGGAATATTTCTCATGCGGCAAGTGTTCTTGGAATAAGCAGGAACACGCTGTACTGTAAAATAAAAAAATATGGCATAAATCATGTTAGATATCAGGACAGTGTATGAAAATCTGACAGTGATAAGAGCAAAATGTGTTATAAAATAGTACATGTCCATTATCTGGCAAGAAGGATTCAGATAGAGATGCTGAAAAGACTATTGTTAAATATGTATCAATTATGGCATGATATTTGCTATATTTATTTGAGGGAGATAACGGAAAGAATTATGTACAAAAGAATCCGTTCTCCTGTAAATTGATAAATGGAGGGATAGCATGAACAGATTTACACTTCCTAGGGATATTTATTTTGGGAAAGATTCATTAGAGGTCTTAAAGAAATTGAAAGGAAAGAAAGCCATCGTAGTTTTAGGCGGCGGCTCAATGAAAAGGTTCGGCTTCCTTGATAAAGTGGATCAATATTTAAAAGAAGCAGGTTTGGAAGTCAAACATATAGAAGGCATAAAACCGGATCCGTCTGTTGACTCTGTTTACGAAGGAGCCAAGATCATGAGGGAATTCGGACCTGATTGGATAGTTGCGATAGGTGGAGGATCTCCTATAGATGCAGCAAAGGCCATGTGGATATTCTATGAACATCCTGAAGTCACTTTTGATGATGTGAAAAACCCCTTTACAGTTCCGGAATTAAGGAAAAAGGCAAAGTTTGTTGCAATACCTTCAACAAGCGGTACTGCAACTGAAGTGACGGCATTCTCCGTGATAACCGATTACAAGACAGAGATAAAGTATCCTCTCGCAGATTTCAACCTTACACCTGATGTAGCGATAATTGATCCTGCACTGGCGCAGACAATGCCTCCAAAGCTTGTTGCTCATACAGGCATGGATGCTCTGACACATGCTATTGAGGCATATGTTGCAGCTTTGAGGTCACCGATTTCGGATCCTCTTGCAATGCATGCAATAGTTATGATAAGGGATTACCTCATAAAATCATATAAGGGGGACACTGAAGCAAGAAGTCAGATGCACATTGCACAGTGTTTGGCAGGCATGGCATTTTCAAATGCCCTTCTTGGAATCACACACTCCATGGCTCATAAGACAGGCGCCGTATTCCACATTCCTCATGGATGTGCAAATGCAATCTATCTGCCTTATGTAATAGACTATAACAAAAAGGTATGTGCGGCAAGATATGCAGAAATCGCAAGAACAATCGGACTTAAAGGAAACACTGATGATGAGCTTGTTGATTCTCTGACAGACTATATAAGGGATTTGAACAGGCAGCTGTCGATACCTTCAACTCTTAAAGAATATGGAATTTCCGAGAAGGATTTCTACGACAATGTTGACAGAATCTCCAAAAATGCAATTACGGATGCATGCACAGGTGCAAATCCAAGGCCGATAACTGCCGATGTTATGAAAAAGCTGTTTACAGCGACATTTACAGGTGAAAAAGTAAACTTCTAGTCATGTAAAATTTTAATATGGCCCGCAAATTGACAGTATCTTTTGCAAATACTATAGAAACAGTGGAAGTCTTTTACCGCCACAAGCGTCTAAACGGACACTCATAAACTATATATACAGCAATGATCTTGACTGCTGTACGGGCCTTAAATTATATTAGAGGCATACTGCAGCAATTTAAGTATGCCTCCAATGATATATTGAAAGCCTAGACTCAGTGGACGGGCTTTTATTTTTAATGTGACTATGTTAAAATATAATGTTAGTTTTCTGAGCAATCCAACTGAGCTGAGATGCACTTTTGTTAAGCTTTTGGCAAAATTGCCGAAATGAGTTCTAAAGCTTTTATTGATTTTGGTAAAGCGGATCTGCAAGAGTTCTTGATGAACATCAGCATAGCCTTAGGATTTAAAAAGTGCGAGCAAGATGTGGATGCTCAAAAATCAATATCCTTATTAAATAGAGTTTAATGTTTAGAGATGCAGTTATGCAATTTATTTATATGGAGGTTAGAATATGTTCAAAATAGCTGAGAAAAAATTGCTGGCGCCTGATATTTATTTGATGAAGGTTGAAGCGCCGAGAATAGCTAAAACGGCAAAACCCGGCCAGTTTGTGATAGTGATTACCGACGAAAGAGGTGAGAGGATTCCTCTTACCATATGCGATTATGACAGCAAAACCGGCTTAGTTGCGATAGTAGTTCAGGCAGTGGGTTCTTCAACAAAAGAGATGGTAAAGCTCAATGAAGGAGACAGCCTGCGTGATTTTGTAGGACCGCTCGGCAATCCATCGGAGCTTGCCAATATGGATATCGAAGCGCTGAAAAAAGAAAAAATAATGTTTGTTGCAGGAGGCGTAGGCGCCGCACCCGTATATCCGCAGCTGAAATACCTTCATGGACTCGGGATAGATGCTGATGTAATAGTCGGGAGCAAATCCAAGAATTATATGATACTTGAAGATGAGATGAGAGCGGTATCGGGCAATTTTTATCCTGCAACCGATGATGGATCCTATGGCTTTAAAGGTCTTGTCACGAATCTTCTTGAGGATTTGATAAAGAATAAAGGAAAGAAGTATGACAGGGTCGTTACAATAGGACCTATGATAATGATGAAATTTGTGTGCAAGCTTACCAAAAAATATGGAATAAAGACTATAGTGAGCCTTAACTCGATCATGGTGGACGGAACAGGAATGTGCGGCGCATGCAGGGTCACCGTGGGAGGAAAGACCAGGTTTACATGTGTTGAAGGGCCTGAATTTGACGGCCACCTTGTCGATTTTGACGAGGCAATGAGAAGGCAGACGATATATAAGTCTGAAGAGGCCGTAAAGCTTCATAGACAAAACGACCCGCAGGAAAAAGGATGCTTCTGCAAAATAGATCTTGGAGGTGTGAAATAATGGACAGATTTAAAAGAACTCCTATAAGTGAGCAGGATCCCAAAGAAAGAGCCAAGAATTTCAAGGAAGTATGCCTTGGATATACAAAAGAGGAGGCAATGAGGGAAGCAAGCAGGTGCTTAAATTGCAAGAAACCCGGATGCGTGCCTAATTGTCCGGTTGCTATAAATATTCCTAAGTTTATTTCCTATGTAAAGGAAGGGGATTTTGAGAGCGCTGCAAAGGTCATTGCAGAGTCGAGTTCGCTTCCAGCCGTGTGCGGCAGGGTTTGTCCGCAGGAGACCCAGTGCGAGAAAAATTGCGTGCTTGGAATAAAAGGAGAAGCTATTGCCATTGGAAAGCTTGAAAGATTTGTAGCCGACTGGTCAAGGGAACATGATATAAATACATCAAAACCGCTTCCTTATAACGGAAAGAAAGTTGCGGTAATAGGGAGCGGTCCTTCAGGACTCAGCTGTGCAGGGGACCTCGCAAAGTTAGGGTATAAGGTCAAGATATTCGAGGCTCTTCATGAACCGGGCGGGGTATTGGTATATGGCATCCCGGAGTTCAGGCTCCCAAAGGATACGGTCGTAAAGCATGAGATAGACAATTTAAGGAAGCTTGGAGTCGATATAGAGACAGATGTAATAATAGGAAAGACCATTACGATAGACGAACTCTTAAATGGTGGAGGATATGATGCGGTATTTGTAGGTTCAGGTGCAGGACTTCCTAAGTTCATGAACATACCAGGCGAGAATTCAAACGGAGTGTTTTCTGCCAATGAGATATTGACCAGGAACAATTTGATGAAGGCATTTAGACCCGAGTATGCAACCCCTATTAAAATAGGCAAGAAAGTTGCGGTCGTAGGCGGAGGAAACGTGGCAATGGATGCTGCCAGAACCGCTCTAAGGCTTGGAGGGGAAGCCCATATCGTATACAGGAGATCGCTTGAAGAGCTGCCTGCAAGGACTGAAGAAGTTCATCATGCAAAGGAAGAAGGAGTGATATTCGACCTTCTTACAAATCCTGTGGAGATAATTGCAGATGAAAAAGGCTGGGTAAAGGGCATGAAATGCATAAGGATGAAACTGGGTGAGCCTGATGAATCAGGAAGGAGAAAGCCTGTTGAAATAAAGGGCTCCGAATTTCTGATGGATGTCGATACGGTCATCATGGCTTTGGGAACATCGCCCAACCCTCTTATACCGTCGACAACAAAGGGACTTGAGACGAACAAGAGAAATTGCATCATTGCCCAAGAAGACACAGGGCTTACCACAAAGGACAAGGTATATGCCGGTGGAGATGCTGTAACAGGTTCCGCCACTGTCATACTTGCTATGGCAGCCGGCAGGAAGGCGGCTGCAGCGATCCACGAACGGCTCAGCAAAGAGAAATAAAAATCATGCTGCTGATGCGCGCATGAGACATCAGCCAAGGTTTAAGCACAATTGCAAGTCCCCCCTTGAAGTAGGATAATGACTACGAAAGGGGGGACTTTTTATGCATAAAACCAAAGCGCATATACACATAGGAACATAATATTATTTAATGGGGCATGTGTATAAGATATGTATATGATCGATTTTTATTCGGGTGAAACTTGCGGCATTGCCTCTTCGATTTTATATGGAGCATATTGAGCGGACACGTTGATTTTTAAGGAAAACAAAATGGAAAAGAAGTGCCTGTAGTAGATTTTCACCGGGTGGTATGCTCAAAAAAACTGTATAGAAAAATTTGGCATAGTTCTTGCTGTATATAAAAGTATACAGACAATTCTTGAGTTTTGCAAGTGGATTTTTGCTTTATGCTTTCAAAGTCTAGCATTGATTTTTGAGCAGTCGAAGTGAATGTTGTGAACACTTTTGTTAAACAGAAACTTGTTTTAAGGATATAAAAGCAAATAAGCATTTTTTAAATAAATGGAGGAAATTTTATGGAAGCGAACGAAAAAATTTCAATCAGAGAAGATATAATATTCAAATTGATAAGCTTTTCAGGTGATGCAAGAAGCAGGATATATGAAGCATATGATATGGTCAGAAACGGGGAATATGATAAAGCCGAAGAGAATTTGAAAAAAGCCGATGAGGCCATAATCCAAGCTCATAATGTCCAAACCGGTCTTATCCATAAAGAGGCCAGTGGGATACATATGGAGATGAGCCTTTTGATGGTTCATGCTCAGGATCATCTGATGAGTACGCTTCTGGCAAAGGATATGGTAAAGGATATGATAAGCATGCAAAAGGAGATAAATGAATTGAAAAAAGAGGTTATAAAGGGAGGTAACAAGGATAAATGATAAGAGTAGTTCAATTTCTAAATCAAGTGCAGTCTGGTTTCGGATCGGATGAAAGGATGGATATGGAGCCCCAGGCTCAGGACGGAGCAGCCGGTTTGGGGATGCTCTTGAGAGCCTCGCTTGTAAAGAACGGTGCCGGGATTGTAGGCACAATAATATGCGGTGATAATTATTTCCTGGAAAACAAAGAAAAGGCAGTAGAGAATATATTAAAAATGATAAAGGACTTTGATGCCGATGTGGTGATTTGCGGACCGGCATTCAATTATAAAAGGTACGGAGAATGCTGCGGATATCTTGCAGAGGCGATAGAGGAAAGGCTCAAGATACCGGCTTTTGCAGCCATGTCCAAAGAAAGCACCGGCACTGAATTGTTCAGAAAGAAAGTATATATAATCGAAACTCCAAACAGGGGAGGAGCAGGGCTCAACAGTTCACTAAGGAAAATTTCAAGCTTTGCCGTAAAGCTGGCTAAAGGCGAACCGATATCGTCTCCTGAGGAAGACGGCTATTTTCCGAGGGATTAAGGCTTATGGCTATTAAACATAGAATTTGTACAAAAAATATGCTCTATTAAAGTTTAATGTTGTTTTTTTGAGCGATCCAAGCGCACATTAGAAATTGTAAAGCAGGAATAGCAAACAGGATGCTCAAAATCAATGCCTTTGTTTAATAGAGCCTATATTAAAAAATGATAGGAAAGGAGGGATCATAATGAAAAAGATCATCTTGCTTTGTTCATCAGGCATGTCAACAAGCCTTCTGGTTACGAAAATGCAAAAGACAGCTAAAGAAAAGGGAATACAGATATCCATAGATGCGTTTCCGGAAGCCGACATGCGAAGCCATTTGGATGGTGTGGATGCGGTGCTGTTAGGACCGCAAATAAAATACGCACTGGGAAGAATACGAAAGATATGTGCTGAAAAGGGGATCCCGGTTGACGTTATAAGCCCGGTCGACTATGGGATGATGAACGGGGAAAAGGTACTAAATCAGGCATTGAAAGTGATAGAAAATAAAACAGGAGGTAATTAGAATGAGTAAAGTTATGGATTCTATGGAAGAAAAGTTAATGCCGATTGCAGATAAGATCGCTCATAACAGATTCCTGATTGCAATACGTGACGGTTTTGCTCTGGCTATGCCGCTTCTTATAATAGGAGCTATGTCATGTCTTATCGGCAATCTGCCGATACCTGGCTTTTCAGATGCCATGACCAAAGTGTTTGGAGAGCAGTTCGGCGTATTTTTCAGCAGGCCTACTGAAACTACTATGTCGATTATGACCATATTCGTTATTATCGGCATATCAAAGAGTTTGGCTGAAAGCTATAAACTGGATGGGATAAGTGCTGCGGTTATTTCACTTGCCGCATTTTTCGTACTGACTCCATTTGTTACGAACTTTACGCCTGAAGGGGCAAAGACTGCAGTTGAGGTCGGAGGAGTTATACCAACCGAGTGGGCAGGTTCTAAAGGACTTTTTGTTGGGATATTTACGGCAATTTTTGCCACTGAAATAGTGAGATATGTTATTAAAAAAGGTTGGGTAATCAGAATGCCTGAAGGTGTTCCTCCGACAGTATCAAGGGCATTCTCATCATTGATTCCTGGCGCTGTGGCTATCGTAATATTTGATTTGGTAAGGCTCGTGTTTACATGGACCAGTTTTGGAACTATTCATAACTTTATATATAAGGTGCTGCAGATGCCTTTGACGTCACTAGGTGCTACACTGGGAGCTACTTTGATTGCAAACTTCTTCATAGGATTCTTCTGGATGTTCGGAATCCACGGAGCCGATGTCGTACAATCCGTGATGAGCCCGATATGGCTGGCATTATCAGGAGAAAATCTTTCCGCATTTCAATCCGGAGGTGTTCTTCCACACATCGTAACCCAGCAGTTCAATTCAATATATCTGTGGATAGGTGGTGCGGGCGCGACACTGGCTTTAAGCTTCATGATGGCATTCATATGCAAATCGGAGCAGTGCAAGAAGCTTGGCAAGCTTTCAATCCTCCCGGGATTGTTCAATATAAATGAGCCTATCATATTCGGACTGCCTATAGTATTGAACCCGATAATGCTCATACCGTTCATATTGACGCCGCTTGTGCTTTGCCTGGTATGTTTTGGTTCAATGGCAATCGGCCTCGTACCAAGTCCGAACGGCGTGATAATCCCGTGGACTACACCTGTTATAATAGGAGGATTCCTTGTTTCAGGAATAAGAGGGGCAATATTGCAGATTGTTGAGCTTGTGATTTCATTCTTTATATATCTTCCATTTATAAAAATTGTAGATAGGCAATATTGCAATGAAGAAAAAACATATTCAGCAAGCAATAGCAAGAAGGCAACTTTAAGCAACTGAGAACTAAATGTCCAGGCGGCCGCCATAGGCCGCCTGAATGACTGCGACATGCTTATAATGAGCCAAGTTTTAAATTAAAAATTTCATGGATAACTTCCTTGATTTTTTTATTTTTAAATTTGGTTATCCATATATGAAGGGGGTTTTAAAGATGAGAAAAATAGGGCTTTCAATATATCCGGCTCATGTGAAGCTGGAAGATAATTTAAAATATATCGACAAGGCCAGCAAATATGGTTTCAAGAGGATATTCACATGCCTCCTGTCCGTAAGAGGCGACAAGGAAAAGATACTAAGTGAGTTCAAGCAGACGATAGAGCACTGCAATAAATATGGAATGAAAGTTATTGCCGATATAAATCCACAGGTATTCCAATATCTTGGGATAAGCTATGATGACTTAGGCATATTCAAAAATTTAGGGCTTTTTGGAATCAGGCTCGATAATGGATTTTCGGGGAATGAAGAGTCCATAATGTCGTTTAACAAATATGGATTGAAGATAGAATTGAATATGAGTTCAGGAACAAAATACATAGATAATATAATGAGCTACAAGCCGAATGCAGATAATCTGCTGGGATGCCATAATTTTTATCCTCATAGATATTCGGGAATTGGATATGATCATTTTATAAAATGCAGCCAGCAGTTTAAAGCGTACAACATAAGGACAGCTGCTTTTGTTTCATCAAAGAGCGCAAAATATGGCCCATGGCCTGTAAGCGAAGGCTTGTGCACTCTGGAGATGCACAGGAATCTGCCCATAGATGTCCAGGCAAAGCATTTGTTTGTTACTGGTTTAATTGACGATGTTTTGATAGCCAATGCTTTTGCAGATGAGGATGAACTCAAGGCTTTAAGCGAGGTGGATCCATACAAACTCAACTTCAAAGTGGAAATAGAAGACGGAATATCCGACGTTGAAAGGGATATCGTGCTGAATAATCCCCACTTCAACAGGGGGGACGTATCAGAATATATGATAAGGTCTACGCAAAGCAGAGTAAAATACAGAGGACACGATTTCAAGCCGTTCAACACGAGGGATATCAAAAGAGGGGATATCACAATAGATAATTCGCTCTATGAAAATTATGCAGGAGAGCTTCAGATCGCATTAAAGGATATGAAAAACTTCGGGAAAACAAATGTGGTAGGCAGGATTTGCAAAGATGAGGTATTTCTGCTCGACTATATAAAGCCATGGCAGAAGTTTGGATTTTGCCTGTAGATTCTGTTCTTTATTTTATTTAGCACGATATAACATAAAATAAGGCGCCGCAGCTGCGGCGCCTTATAAAATTGGCTTAAATCATAGCTTGCCTTATTGTTTTTTCAGCCGGCACAAAATCCATGTTCAAGCTGTCGGCCACGGCTTTGAACGCGATGTTCCCGTTGTATGTATTCAAGCCGCACATCAGTGCACTGTTATCCAGCATGGCCTTAACAGGGCCCTTGTCCGCTATTTCAAGTAAATATGGCAAAGTCGCGCCATCCAGTGCAAATGTCGATGTCCTTGGCACGGCACCTGGCATATTGGCAACCGAATAATGTATGACGCCATATTTTTCATAGCATGGATTGTCATGGGTAGTCGCCCTGTCTATGGTTTCAATCGAGCCTCCTTGATCCACAGCCACATCGACTATGACCGAGCCCTTTTTCATGGTCTTTACCATGGCTTCGGTAACAATTTTGGGAGCCCTGGCGCCCGGCACAAGCACGGCACCGACGAGCAAATCAGCATTTTTTACAAGTTCAGCTGCTGAATATTCGTTATATATGACCGTGGATATCCTCCCTAAAAAGATGTCGTCAAGATAGGACAGTCTTGATTTGTTTATATCCATTACCGTGACCCGTGCTCCAATCCCTACAGCAATCTTTGCAGCGTTTGTGCCGACATTGCCTCCTCCGATTATTAAAATTTCACCAGGAGCCACGCCTGGTACTCCTCCTAGGAGAATTCCTTTCCCTCCATTGTATTTTTGAAGCATATATGCTCCAACCTGTATGGACATTCTTCCTGCAATCTCACTCATTGGGGAGAGCAAAGGGAGAGAACCGTTCTTCAGTTGTACGGTTTCATATGCTATGCCGGTTATCTTTTTTTTAAGCAGCGCGTTTGTCAGTGACGGATTTGGAGCAAGATGGAGGTAAGTAAAAAGTATCTGCCCTTCTTTATATAATTGATACTCACATTCTAAGGGTTCTTTTACTTTTACGATTATATCAGCATCATCGTATATTTGGGTGTTGCTGTCATAGATTACGGCTCCGGCCGCTGTATATTCACTGTCCTCTATGCCGCTTCCCAACCCGGCAGATTTTTCAACTATTACTTTGTGACCATGCCTTACAAGAGCATGAGCACCTGCAGGAGTGATTGCAACCCTGTTTTCATTGTTCTTGATTTCCTTCGGGACCCCTATAATCATAAATATTCCTCCTTTTATTTTATTATTTTGTGGGTATTCCGCTTTGACATCAAATGTTGTCCCGATCGCATTTTAAAACAATAGAATGAGTGTTATTTGTCTTATATAATTCTACAATTATAATAATATTAAAAAAGGATGATTTCTACAACAATAAGATTTATATTTTTGCAATGTGAGAAAATATATGTAATAAACGCCAAAGTTTGAAGCATATGCTTTGCAATCTCTTGTGTTTAGAGCAATAATGTTCACATTTCTGTAATTTAGTCTTCACCAAATCTTCATATTTTTTAAATACAATGTTTATATGAAAAGGCAGTTGCCAGCATAAAAGCATGAACAGGCGAACAAGGATGCTCAAAATCAACGTCATGCTTTAACAGAGCCTTACATTAAAGGAGGAGTTGCATATGGATGAGAACTTCAAACCCGACATAGATTATACGAATTATAATAAAAATGTTGAAGAGACAGGATTAGTGGTCAGTGATAAGACATACAGGCATAAGAAAAAGTCAAACCTGAAAACATATATAGCCCTGGTGCTGATAACTTCAATCATAAGCAGTTCGATTGTCGGAGGAATATTATATTCAAGCTTTTCTGCAAAATTGAATAGTCAGGCTGCGGCTCAAACAAGCTCTGCACTGTTTACTAATAATGGAAATTCAGCACAAGCTGTGAAAACAGGTACGACATCTAGTTCAAACGGGAATATGTATTCTGCGGTTGACATAGCTAAAAAAGTAGGGCCGTCAATAGTTGGGGTCAGGATGACTGTGACAAGCTCAATAAGTCAATACTTCAGGGGAGGAAACCAGCAGCAGGATACTACGTCAGAAGGTTCAGGCATCATAATAAGCAGCGACGGCTATATAATGACTAATTATCATGTTGTTGAATATGCAGATCCAAAAAGCGGCGTAAGCTCTCAAGCATTACTTGAAGTGTTTCTGCCCGATGGGAAACAGGCTCAAGCTAAATTCATAGGAGGGGACGACGAAAACGATCTTGCCGTAATAAAGGTCAACTTGACCAATTTGCCGGTCGCTGAATTGGGTGATTCGTCAAAACTTGAAGTCGGAGAACCTGCCGTTGCAATTGGAAATCCGCTTGGCATGGAGTTTGCGGGTTCGGTGACAGTCGGAGTGATAAGTGCGTTAAACAGGCAGGTTGAAACTGAAGACAAAACTTTGAACCTTATACAGACAGATGCGGCAATAAATCCCGGAAACAGCGGTGGTGCCCTTGTAAACTCAAAAGGCCAGGTAATAGGTATAAATACGGTTAAAATATCGGAAACAGGGGTCGAAGGTCTTGGATTTGCAATACCTGTCAACGATGCAAAACCAATTGTCCAGCAGCTTGTGAAGTATGGATATGTCAAGGGGAGGCCTTTTATAGGTATATCAGGTCAGGAAATAACACAGGTGATGTCGGCACGGTACGGTCTTCCTGTAGGGATATATATTGTTGATGTGACTTCAGGAAGCGGAGCGCAGAAAGCAGGCATAGAAAAGGGAGATGTGCTCGTAAGCCTCGCAGGAAAGGCTGTCAAGACTATGAGTGATGTAAATACGATCAAGAAGGGATATAAAGCAGGCGATACTGTTGATGCGGTGATAGTGAGAAACGGCAGTAAAATAAACGTAAAGATAACATTCTCGGAGGATAAGTAAAATTCATCTTTGTTAAACAAGAGCCTGTAAAAAAAGAGATTTAAAAATAAAATGCACCTTATATATTAGATAAATAAACTTAATATATAGGGTGCATTTTATTTTAGCAAAGCAAAATATCAAAACAAACCGCCCTGATTTTGCAAAGGCGGTTTGGATCAGTAGTTTGTACTATTTACTATGCGCTTTTTATTTCATCGAGCTTTATCTGCCTGGTGTGCTTTGTATGGTACCATTCCTTGTCATTCTTATTAAGTATGCCTTGTATTGTGATAGGTATCCATGTTATGGTATACAGGCCGTATAATATATACCACACAAACATCTTTGCATTTTTCTTTTTACCGAAGAGAAATACCAGCGTCAAGAATGCGAAGAAGTAAATTACATGTCCTGCAGCTATCACCATTATGTCTGTGCCTGGTTTAAACAGGTAGTCGAACACAAATACATATGAAGAATAAACGGCAAAAACAAGAAATAAACCTTTTGATATCTTTTTTTCGATATAAGTTATAAAAGGCGTAAAAAGAAACTGGAACATGCTAAATACTTTCCATATCAGCGGAGAGAACAAATAGTTAATCACAAAAATATAATGTCCTGAACTGTTGTTCTGTATGAGCGAAAGTATTGAAGAAATACCGAAAGCTACGATTGTAAAAGGCTGTATCGTATACAATGCTGTATCGAATGCAGTAAAATCCCTGTCTTTGAATGCCTTTGACATAAGCTTGAAAAAAAACCTTGATGAAACATCTGCAAACCCCTGCATCCATCTCCTTCTCTGATTCCAAGACTGCCTTAAAGTCAATGGTTTTTCATCATATACTACGGCATTGTGAGCCCAGCCTACTTTATAATTGTTCAAAACCAGCTTGCAAGTGAATTCAAGGTCTTCGGTGAGGCAAGTAGCTCCCCAGCCTATTTCCTTAAGAACATCGGTGCATACGCAAAATCCAGTGCCTCCAATTTGATTTGACAGTCCAAGATTATGCCTTGAGAGTTGGAAAAGCCGGTTCGATGTCCAGAATGCTATTGAATAGGATTGTGTTATCCATGAATCATTCGGATTTTTGCTGTCAAGATAACCCTGCACGACCTTATAACCTTTTTTCAAACTTTTGTCCATTTCCCTAAGAAAGCCTCTCGATACTATATTATCGGCATCAAATATCGCTACGGCATCGTACTTTTTTTTCATGCTGAATATTTTTTTGAACATCCAGTCAAGGGCATAACCTTTGCCGTTTTTTCCTTCTGCAAATCTTTCACATACGATCGCACCGGCATCCCTTGCTACTTTTGCGGTATTGTCAGTGCAATTATCGGCTATTACAAACACATCATACATATCGTTGGGATAGTCAAGACCTATAAGGCTCTCAACGGTATTTTCAACGACCATTTCCTCATTGTGCGCTGCAACAATCAGCGCAAATGTCTTTTCAGGGACATCCTCATTTGTATCCTCTTTCTTTTTATATAATCCAAACAATGAGATAACTGCATAGTACATCATAAGTAGAAATACAGTTATCTGAAAAAATTCTGTTATATTAAAAATATATGTTCCCACTTTAGTTCCTCCAATTTTTGCCAAAAGCTCGAGCTGTGAAAATAATTAAGGTAGTATAGTTTGTTAACTTACTACCCCTTTGGCATGTTGTGTAAAACAAATTCAAGCCATATAACGTTTTACATAGGGCACTGGGCAAGGTTCAATTTAATAATTACTTCCTGTGATGCAAATCAAATAATAAAGATCACATTTTCAAGGCAGTCTAATCACAAGCATAAACAACCTTTATAAATTCTATTAAAATTATGAAGATAGAGCAAACAACAAGTCGCACAGGGCAAAGCCGTAATATGTTACGAAACCGCGCATTAACTGCATGAATCAAGCTTTGTACCTTATACGAGTCAATATCAAGGGACAGGGACGGTTAACAATTTTTTTCTGAGATTAACAAAATAAGACAGGCTTGTTAGGTCCTTTAAAATAGCAGCAGGGACGGTTAACAA
>ENA-UOOI01002536-UOOI01002536.1-fermentation-metagenome-genome-assembly--contig:-NODE-2536-length-15628-cov-6.729660_pt1 | contig 15628 bp, 9 predicted proteins | sample MGYA00245779_ERZ724027 | MGnify/ENA primary metagenome ERZ724027 (study PRJEB28704, sample SAMN03018318) | fermentation metagenome | biome: anthropogenic terrestrial biome; feature: soil; material...
TGATTTATAGAGATGCTCTTTATTCTCTCGAAACATTTGCACTGCCTCCCACATTGTCATCTACTGTATAATTCTACGAAAGCAGTGCATAATCCTTTAAATCTAATTCATAAATAGACTTTCCGCAGTGGAATCAAGCTATACAAAAAATGCAATTACCTAAAAATAGTTTGATCTGCATACTTTTCAATAGTAATCATCAATGATTATTTTTGTTATACAAGGTAGAATAATAATATAAATGAGGATAAACGTCAGTAGAATGTAGGTTTTACTTAATTAACTGTTCAATAAACCCACTTACATAAATTGATTACTGTACTGTCTTAATATTCCTGTGAAAGATTATATAAGCAAAAAACTGCGTTTGTTTTTAAATATAAGAAGCTTAGTTAAAAAAAGATAAAATGACCCTAATACCAGTCTAAAACTGGCTTATTTGATTAATCTATCGTTGAAGTGGCCTAAATGGGCAAACTTTTTCTAACATAGAGTAGATTAAAATGGGGGTAATTCAGCATGAAAACAAAACGTAGTTTGGTTATCGGTTTAGTACTGTTATTATTGTTTAGTAATATTGCTAGTGCAAAGCCTAAAATTACTGTCTGGTTGACCTATGGAGGAACGATGGGCAAAGTTATCAGTGATTTAATTCATGATGACTTTACACCCAAAACCAGTATTGAAGTTGAATATGTACCGATAAAAGCGTCTCCTTTCGAATTAATGACTAAGTTGATTCTGGAAATATTAGGCGGTTCAGCACCAGATATCTGTTTTTTAGAAGGATATCAGGTTATTGAACTTGGTATGCGTGGAGTTTTAGAGACAATGAATCAGTTCAGCGATTATAAAGATATTGTTAACCGTTTTTATCCGGGTTTTAGTGGTCAGTTTATCTACAATAATAAAGTATATGCTATTCCTGGTGAATCAGGCTGGACACAAAGTTATGTTCGTATAGATATCTTTAAAGATTTAGGACTTGAACCTGCTGTGTTATGGGATGATTTAGAGAAAATTATTCCTAAACTTAAAGCTCGGAACATGGATTTTTATTATGAAAATTCCATGGGTTATCCCAGAGCTTATATGGCTTTTCTCTTTCAAAGAGGAGAAGATATTTTTACAAGGGATGGTTTAAAATCCAATTTAGATAGTCCTGAAGCAATCAAAGCATTTAAAACATATACATCGCTTTATACTAAGAACAAAATACCTGTTACAATGCCCGACATTCAATGCTTTGTTTCTGGAACTGTACCTTATATGGTTCATCTACACTATATTTACGGTCTAATTGATAATATAGCTCCACAAATTAAGGGGAAATGGGCTCCTGTGCATACCCCTGGAACTAAAAGATCCGATGGTAAAATCAGCAACGCTATTCCTACCTCATCTTTTGCTTATGTAATGCCTAAAATAGAAGGCCGTTCAAAAGAAAATAAAGAAGCAGCTTGGGAATTCTTAAAATGGTATACATCACCAGAAATAGTAAGGAAAATTCAAACAAGCTTTTTTGAAGGTCCAGATAAGTTTATATTAATGTTTGGAACAAAAGAAAGTTTTAATAGTGCTAAATTTTTACCGGAACATCGCAATATAATAAGCGAGATTTTAGAACAAGGTGTGAAAATGACATCTATACCGGGTGGATATTCTACCTATCGTTATATTGATTTTGCCTTTAACAAAGTAGTACTGCAAAATGAATATCCCGAAACGGCATTAAAAGAAGCAGCTAAAGATTCGACTTCGGAACTGGAAAGAAAACGCAAAGAATTTGCTCGTTTTCTAAAAAATATGTGAACAATTCTATTGTTAGTGTTAATCCTTCTAACTTAAACGATTATCAATTTAAACTACGTAAACTAAGAAGAATTAACTACTGGTAAAACGTTTTTCTTTGGAAGCGATAAATTTAACAAAACTTTATTGCAGAGCCTTCAAAGTAGAGTAAGTATCAAGTAGCCTCTTGCTTAACTTCAAAACGGAGACTATTTGACGCTTATTGAAATATAGTTTGAAGGGAAAAGAATCTCTTATAGTTTAGGTACTAAAAGCCATATAACAAATAGAGGAATTGTTCAGGCCAAGAATTTTCTGCGCTCTTTTATTATAAGAAAAAGGAGACCGTAAACGTGAAAAAGAAAGCCTTTATTGTTCTTTTATTGTGTTTAGGAGTCCTTTCGACAACAGTATCAAGTAATCTTATTTGGAAAAATGAATATGTTTGGCAACAAAAGCCAAATGGTTTTAGTACAAGAAAATTAGAATTTGGCAATCTTTCCACGGGAGACTTAAGTTGGGTTGACTATCAATTAGAGATGAATGTCAAATTTAACCAATTTACCCAATGGGGTAACCTTCGTGTTATGGTTAGGCAAAACGGTCTGTTTGATTGTTATTGCTTGAATATCGTTCAAGATGGCTTTTCGTTATGGCGTTATGATGGGGATGGAAATACAGGAGTTCAACTTGGCAGTTATAATGAAAAAGTAAATATAGGTGATAAGAACAAATTAGTTATTACCGTTAAAAGCAATCAAATTGAAGTTGTTTGGAATGGGAAAGTTATTTTTAAGGCTCAGGATAGAAAAAATAGGTACCCTTATGGTGGAGTTATGTTTCGTACGGAATTAGCTTTAACAGAGATTGAAAACATAAATATTAATCTGCTAAAAACCATTGATATTGAACAAGCTACCCATGAAATGTGGGAAAAAGCACAAGAATTCGCTCCAGTACCTGAAAATGCTAAACCATTGAAAACCGCTGAAGAACTTGGTTTTAACAATATGATGTTAATCTCTAATGGCCATTATGATGATAGTTCCGGGGAATGGTCCTTTTTCGATGCTTTACCTTATGTTGCTTATCTTGATCAAAGTTTTGATATAGTAGATTCCTTTTTCGATGCCTTTTTATTTTCTGGCGGTTATTCACCCACAGGTCGTAATTTTGGATCTTTAATTGGAGGTAAGAAAGAGAGTGCTACTAAGAAAGAAGATTGGGTTTGGTATATAGATAAGCTATTTGATCCTCAAATGCAATTAGCTGGGTTTGATAAAGCCAAAGCACGGGTTAATGAAAAATTAAATCGAGAAGAGAAAGCCAAAGTGGTAATTATGATTCCCAATCCCTTAACTGCACAGGATGATTTTGGCGAAATCAATGGCGAAAAAATCTCTTTTAGTTCTGAGGGACGAAACCCTGGAGATGCTCAAAAACATCGATTAAAGGCCATTGACTGGTATGTGAAAGAGATCGAAGAGCTTTGGTCCAAGGCAAGTTTTGAGAATCTGGAGCTGCTTGGTTTTTATTGGATGAGTGAGGATATTGGTAGTAATCAGGATAAAGAGCTGGTTTGCCTAACTGCTGATTATCTGCATGAAAAAAACTATAAGTTTTTTTGGATTCCTTATAACAAAGCACCAGGTTATAATAGCAGCTATAAATTCGATGCTGTTTTTCGCCAGGTCAACTACATGTTTAACGATCAGATTAATATTTCCAGATTTTGGTACACTTATATCGATGCACTCACCTATGGGTCCAATTTTGAAATTGAAGGAGAAGTTACCGTATTTAACGATTCTCTTGCTCGCGAAAGATATCTAGATTATTTGAAAGCCGGAGTCACTTTAGGCTATATTAACTCAGCCAAAGCTTATTATTTTGGTGCCAAAGCTTTAGCTAACTGCGCTTTAGATGGCTGTCAAGAGATCAGAGACCTTTATGACAAAACATATTTATTCGCTAAAGGTAAATTCGAACAGGGTTTGTGGGATTAATCCCGAAATCAATTAATTTGTGGAAACACCACCATTTTATATCCAGAATAAAAATTTTAATAAAAGCGTTTTGTCTAAAAAAGGTTATTTGCCAAGTAAATGCAATGCGATCGCCCTTACTGTAGCATTGGAACTTAACTTACGCATGATGAAACCGACGATCTACTGGAACGTTGTTTATGCATTATATCGCAGTCAGAAGGACCTTCCTGTAAACCCAATGTAAGATTCGTCTTCGTATGTTTCCGTTATTGCGACATTCTCCAGATTTAGAGATAACTTACAATCTGTTGTTGGATGATTGATTAATTTCGTTTCAAAGTACTGCTTAACTGTGTTACAATTCTTCATGGAGTCCCATCCTTGTTGATTATTTTAGTTTGTTTTGGACACTAACTATTGTAAATCAATTTCGGATGTGACTCCACTTTTATTTCCCTAGGACCCACCTAAATATTATAGAACCTAAATATGAGGTGATTGAGCTTGGGTAACAGATAAGTCTGTTTGAAGTGATTATTTAGGAAAAGTTGGGTATGAAACAACTCTTACCTTTCTATTTGTTGTTCCAAATGGTTAAATAGATAAGGAGGGTAATTTTCTAGATCTGGTGAGAAAACAAGTAACTTGCCTTAACATAAATAAATGTCAAAGTGTGGAAGGTAGTACTTAAAGGAAAGCGAACATGAGTGATAGATGAAATCATTTTCGCTAAAGCTACCCTAATACTTTGTAGAAACAAAGGAAGCAGTTTTTTGTAGGGTCTTTTTTAATTCAAATATGGCGACATCCGGAAACCTCTAGTTTTATGGCCGGATGTTTATAAATCACTGTCCGAGTGTTCCGGTATCGATTGGGGGAGGAAATTTGAATGGAAACATACATCCCGGATTATATGCTCTCAGCTTTTTCTGCACAAGGTATTGATACCTCCAAACTAATTTACGCAATTCATACAGATTCTGCTGATAAAGATGGGTATTCTGATGTCTATATTGCTGTTAGTAGAGAAAATATGTACGTTCTCTACGGAGAGGAAAAGGTGGTCAAAACTACCGGTGCTCGCAGGATAGTTGCTGTATACGATGCAAAAGAACTGGAGATTTATCCTCTTTCAGAGCTTGGAGAACTGACATGTGAACGTTTGCTCTCCACAGGGCGTCTCTGCAGTGAAAAAGATGACAAAACAAGTATATTACTGGTTTTTTCAATCGGATTTTTAGCCGATATTGAGCGGCTCATAAAAGTAGTCCAAAATATTCGTAAAGGTGCTGAGCCCCTTAGCGACGTTCGTATTGATGAGGAACTCTTCTGCCCCAAATGCGGCACAAGATACCCAGAACCCGAACGCAGGCTCTGCTTGAAATGTATGGATAAAGTCTCAATTACTAGACGATTAATGAGTTTCTTTGTCCATTATCGAAAAAAAGTGGCTGTTATATTCATTGCTATGCTTCTAGGCTCGATCTTTTCGATGATATCGCCCTTAGTCGGAACAAAGTTTTTCTTCGATGAAGTACTTAGAGAGGACGGGAGCTACTACGGCGCAATTCTTGGAGCTGTATGTCTGATTTTTCTCGTCAGAGTTATCGGTGTAGCTCTAAATATCTTCTACTCTTATGTTCTAGCAAGAACAGTGCCCTGGATTGTTCAGGATCTAAAGCTTAAAATCTTTGAAGCCATGCAACGTTTATCGGTAGGGTTTTATACATCGAAACGTACAGGGAATCTCATGAACCGGATCAATCAGGATGCCAACAATATCTATTGGTTTTTTGTTGATGGCCTACCATATGTAATTGTCAATGTCTTTACCTTTATAGGCGTGTTAATCTTGATGTGTATGCTTAATATAAAACTTGCCTTAGTAAGTCTTTTAATAATACCAATAACAATCATCTTTTTTAGGATACTATGGAGTGTTTTTCGGCACTTTCACCATAAGAATTGGGTCTACAGTTCCCAACTTAATTCCATGCTTAGCGACTCCGTGAACGGTCAGCGTGTTATCAAAGCTTTTGCCAGAGAGGATGCAGAAACAAAGCGCTTTGCTGATGTAAGTTACAAACAAGCTGTTGTGGATATAAATGCGACGAATACAGGCTATACAGCTTTTCCACTTATCTATCTATTTATGTTTTTAGGTCAGGTAATTGTAACAGCCCTAGGGGGAACGATGGTTTTAGAAGGTGAAATCACCATAGGAACACTGCTCACCTTTATCGCGTACCTCTCTATGCTTTATGGACCTCTTGAATTCATGTCCTGGGTTTCAAACTGGTGGGCACGCTGCGTAGATTCAGCACAGAGGGTTTTTGAAATCATTGATGCTAAACCTGATGTTACAGAACCCGATGAGCCCATTATTTTAGATCGCATCAAAGGTAATATTGAGCTAAAGGGCGTGACATTTGAATATGATCCTGCAACGCCTGTTCTAAAGGGACTTGATTTATCTGTAAAGGCTGGGCAAATGTTAGGTATTGTCGGTAAGACTGGTGCAGGTAAATCTACCATGGCAAACTTAATTGCCCGACTTTATGATGTAAACGAAGGTTCTATCACAATAGATGGCGTCAATGTAAAGCAGTTATCTTTGAAACAATTAAGACAAAGCATAGGTATTGTATCCCAAGATATTTATCTTTTTATCGGCACAATAGCTGATAATATTCGCTATGCTAGGCCAGATGCAAGTATAGAAGATGTTATTAGAGCTGCCAAGGCAGCTTCTGCCCATGACTTTATCATGGCTCTACCTGATGCCTATGAGACCAAAGTAGGGGCAGGAGGGCAGGATCTCTCAGGCGGAGAGAAACAGCGTTTGTCTATCGCCCGGACGATTTTGCAAGACCCTGATATTTTGATCTTAGATGAAGCCACTGCAGCTATGGATACTGAGACTGAAGCTAGCATCCAAAAAGCTCTTTCTGAGCTACAAAGAGACCGAACAACCTTAGCTATAGCTCATCGACTTTCTACACTACGCGATGCAGACACCCTTGCTGTTATCAGCGATGGCAAAGTGGTAGAAAGCGGCACCCATAAAGAACTAATGCAGAAAAAGGGTGAATATCACAAGCTATATAAAATACAGCTAGAAGGTCTTAAGGTCATAAACATGGATGCCTGATCTATTACAGAAATTTAACTATATAGGGACAATTTAGGGGGGATTTTTATGGAAACAGCTATACAGAAAGATACGCATTCATTGGCTAATGCTATAGATATCGGCATGCTTGATCTTAAAAATGCTGAATTCTATGTGACACTGGGCGGCTTTACTGGATTAAAGTACGTAGGTCAAGACTATAACCGAATAACACTAAGGCGAGCCTTCCCTATTGGGAATCCCATGGAATATATTTCGGTTGCGGATAAGGATAACAAAGAAATCGGCATGATCCGTTCCCTTGCCGATCTTAGTGACAAACAGTATAGCATTGTCTTAGCTGAACTGGAAAAGCGCTATTACAGTCCTACTGTTTACGAAATAAGATCTGTGAAAGACAAACTAGGTTATGTATATATGGAGCTTATAATTGGCCGAGAAGATTCCAGATATAAGAAAAACTGTGCCTTAAAGGATGTTAATAAAAACATCAGGATGTTGGATGATGACAGGCTGGTAATAACTGATGTTGACGGTAACCGTTATATCGTCGAGTCTCTGAGTGGGTTAGACAAAAAGAGTCTCAAGAGACTCGAACCATATCTATTTTAGTATTTAGGCACATTATTCAGAAGGAAGCTGATTTCCATGCCGCTAAAACATGAATTTCACTATGATCTAGATCTTTCTATGCAGCCAACTAAGGGCACTGTTAGCTTTGATAAAACGGGACAGATCATATCCAGTATCGATGAGAAAACACTTCTCACACTATCTGCTAGTGATATTGCCGAGATATCGGTAATAGGAGGGGTGGGTTGTGGCTTTCTTTTTGCCAAAATGAACGATGACAGCGAAATCCTGATCTGTCGTTTTACACTCTCTTCAATGAAGGCAGCAGGGGAATTTTGCAAAGTGATCAACTTCTATAATCAAACAAAGCAATATGTTCCCCCCGAAGAAAAAGTAAAACCTGTGTGCGAAAAATGCGGTCGTCCTCTTGTTGAGGGAATGTCGGTCTGTTTGTTCTGCTATAACAAGCTAAGTGTTCTGAAACGTGCTTTTGATCTATTACGCCCCTTCGCTAAAAAGTTAATGCGAGCAGAGGTGTTTCTGGCTACATCGTCGATAATATACCTTCTGGTACCGTTTTTTAGTCGGATTCTTATAGACGATTATTTACGCCCAATGAAAGGGACTTCTAAGCAGGTTTTTTTATTAGCAGGTGCGATGTTTATAGCAAGAGCTCTTGGTGAGTTAATTTTTATCCTTAGCTCAAGAGTGTTTAATGAAGCGAGTATTCAGTATTCCAACCATTTAAGAAACCTCGCTTACGAAAAAATTCAGAAGCTGTCTATGAATTCACTTTCCAAAAGGACACCAGGAGATCTGATTCGGCGTGTGATGGAGGATACTGGTATTGTCCGGAACTTTATTGCTGATGGTGGCCGCTGGGCTGTGGAGCAGATGATAATATTTGTGGTTGTATTAATTATCCTGCTTTTTACCAACTTCCAACTTACGCTTCTGGTATTTATTCCAGTACCAATAGTAGCTATTGCCTTATCTCGTTTCTGGAGATTCATTCATATCCGCTATGAAAGACAATGGAGAAAAAACTCCAAATGCCAATCTATCCTTCATGACATAATCAAAGGTATCCGCACCGTCAAGGCCTTTGGTAAAGAAGATGTGGAAATACAAAAGTTCTCAAAGGCCACAAGTGAGTTAGCCCAAGTTTCATCGGATAATGAATCTATTTGGGCTCGGCTTTTTCCGTTAATGATATTCTTTACAGGGATTGGTGAATTTCTGGTACTGTATTTTGGCGGGCAAAAGATCTTAGATGGCAGCTTAAGCCTTGGCGTTCTTGTCCAGTTTACTATGTACATCACCTATATTTATGCGCCTCTTCGCTGGTTGGTCTCTTTTCCCCGTTGGTTAGCAGATGCCATGACCAGCATGGTCAAGATATTTGAAATATTAGATGAAGAACCTGATATCACTTCAATACCAAATCCTACAAACGTACCATTATCAGGTGGTGTGTCTTTCGAGGGTGTCTCCTTTGGTTATAAGTCCTACGAACCTGTGCTTAAAGGTATAGATCTAGATATTAAACCAGGTGAGATGATAGGTATAGTTGGACGCTCAGGAGCAGGAAAATCAACGATGATTAACCTTCTCATGCGCCTTTATGATCCAACACAGGGGAAAATCAGTATAAGTGGAGTAGATCTCAAGGATATGTCTCCTGAGTATCTCCATGAAAATATTGGGGTAGTATTTCAGGATACATTCCTTTTTGCTGGATCGTTTTATGAGAATATTGCCTATGCCAAACCAGGAGCAACAGCTGAAGAAGTTATCGTAGCAGCAAAAGCTGCTAATGCTCATGATTTCATTATGCAAACTGCCGATGGCTATAACACAATAATAGGGGAGAACGGACACTCCATCTCTGGTGGTGAAAGGCAACGGCTGGCTATAGCTAGAGCCATTATTAAAAACCCTTCCATCTTGATACTGGACGAAGCAACTAGCTCCCTTGATGTTGAGACCGAATCCATTATCCAAGATAGCTTGAACCGAATTGTCCAGGGTCGCACCACCATAGCGATTGCCCACCGGTTATCGACTCTTAGAAGCGCTGATCGCCTTATAGTTCTAGACAAAGGTAAAATAGCAGAAGTAGGCACTCATACAGAGCTTTTGAGGGAACAGGGTATCTATTATAAGCTTGTCATGGCTCAGCGTAAAACAAGCAAGATTGCCGAAGAAAATTGATATATCATAGATTACCCAAGATAAATGGGTAAAAAGGGAGAAATAAACTAAGAGCCATCAAATAATTTTGGATGACACACTAAATAACTTCGGTTGCTCATCAAGGAGAATAAATAGTTAAGTGTAAGATCTAAGGCTAGAATGAGTAAATCAAGAGATTAAAATGGAGGCTTCGACCGAGGACAAAAGAGAAGGAATCAGGAAATTGAAGTAAACTAGATTGAAGTATCAAAACCCTTAGACTAAATTCTAAGGGTTTTAATTTTAGCCTTACAATGTAGAGCTTTTACAAAGTACATACGAAAAATTGCTGTTTGGGGTAAAAATAGCTTGATCTAAGGAAACAAATGAATAGGCCATGATTTTGGTTAAGGCATTCGGTGGCGATGATGATGTGTTAATCGGTGATAAAATAACCTTCGTCAATTAGGATAAGTCCCCAGAAGGTCATCTGTTAGAATACCGATTAAGGGTTCAGTCTCCTGGAAGGAGCTTTAAAGAAATCTCGGGAGCTGAAAGTTTAGTTATAAAGGCAGTTTTATCTCAAGGTATATCCGGAACTACTCCCCACCTAGTACCGAAAGAAACATAGGGTTACGATGCTTACTCGAGAGGGACATCCGTTTTGTTCGTACCAGGGTCGAATGCTAGTAAGTTTTCCAACCATTAGTTGGAATGAGTTGACTAGTATCCAAATAACGATATATGGTTTTGTCTCCAATTTCATTTTATAATATTTTTGAAGCTAACAAATATCAACACAAAGCAAAAAAAGGAGGAAAGATCATATGTCCAATATCAACATTAATATGCAATTGCAAAATCTTCGTAAGGAAAAGGGCCTAACGCAAGAAGAACTAGCAGAAGTTTTTGGCGTAACCAACCAAGCGGTATCTAAATGGGAAAACGGAGCTTGCTTCCCGGATACTTCCATATTGCCGGACATTGCAGATTATTTCGGTGTTAGTATTGATACGCTTTTTGGCCGAAAAAAAGCCAGCTGTTGTGAGGAAATTGTTAAAGACATTAAAAGATTATTCCATGAAACCCCCTTAGATGAATGTTTCTCACTGGCTTGTGAAATCGCCTACTACTTACATGAAGGTGTTGTTTCCAAAGGCTACAAGGGTTATTTACCTTGGGATACTAACAAAGTCCTTAGCCCAGGAACCTGGGGGACATCCATTTGTAGTGAACCTGAAGGTGTTACAGTAGCAAAGCAGGGGATGATATTCCTCTCAAATCAAAAAATCCAGCGGGCTTTGTCGCCGGAGGATATTCTTAACCTTTGGAGCGAAGTACAAAAGTATGCCGATGCTGACAGGTTAACTGTGTTATTTGCACTGTATGAGCTGACACGATGGGATTTTGATTTGTTTGTCGGTATAGATAAGATTGTCGATAAAGCTGGTCTTGATGAAAAAGTTGTACGCGAAGCATTTAAACACATGCCAATTCATCACAAGCGGTTAGAAGATGGTAGTATTGGATACCGCATTGAAGGAAGCAATATGCACATCCCTTCAATGCTTACCCTTTTTATGCGGATGCATTAATTCCATAAATGTAGATGTGAAGAAAGAGGATCTAAAGATGGATTTTGACATGTGTCTTTATTTAAAAAAGTAGGTTAGGAATTGTTTAAATCTTGGCCGGTAACTACAAAGAACTCTTTGGGCAAAGATTTTTTGTGATTGACAGACCTGATGCTCTTTGCTAAAGTCAAGATCCCATCTTTGACAGTTGCAGACAAGTAGTAGCCTGAGATCCAATGATTTCAATGGATCTCAGGCTTTATAACTATTTTTCCGAAAATATTTTACATAAGCTTATTTATAAACGGCTAGAAAAAGATTTTTAGATAATATTCGAGGGATAACAATGATGTAAGGGTAGAGAATCAATTTTCTTACATATATGTTTATTATAAGTAAGATTATTAGGAATTGTATACTGTGGGGATATGTTTTCAAAATGTAGTACCATTGAGACGGTAGGATGTCAAAGGTGGAGAAATATGGTCATAATTAAAGGGGTTCCAGCCATTGAGTTTTACTTGCAGCTACTTTGCTGTAGGTATCAATGTCGGAAAACCCTTATTTCTATTGTATCATCTATCCTAAATGTAATAGGGTTTAGTTGACCAATTAGATTACTCATATTTTTATAGAGGTTGAGCAAACAAGTATGGAAATGGGATATGACCTGACTTAATAGTTTTGTCAAAGGAAGTTTTAAACTTTATTTGATATTAGACATGTTCAGTAGGTTTATTGTAAGTTATGAAGTTTTGAAACAGAGAAAGCAGAATATGCACCAACTTTTCAGAAAAGCAGTTCTATCGCAAGGCATAGCTGGAACCCCATTGGTATTACACTCTGATAATGGTAGCTCTATAAAAACAGCAACTTTTCAAGCAACTCTTAAAAAGCTAAACCAGTTCGGAAGAAATATCGTGTTCAAAAAAATACTCTTCTTTGGCTTTTGTTCGTATAAAGTGAAATTTGTAGATTAAATCTAGATACATATTTCGCTTTTGCCTGTTATAATGAAAAATAAGTGGTATAATAGGGTATACTATTTCATGGTGAAATTTAATTCGGTAAAGATTGGAGGAATGTGCTTATGGAGAGAGCCGGTTTTTATAAAACGAACCTTACAGGTGAGATGAGCTATAAATCTTTTTTGCCATCTCCACTGCCACCTGTGCCATCTATTGAGCTGGATAGCGATACCGTAAATTTACTAATTAACGCTCACAAACAACTTGCCGTACTGGAAAGCATTGCTTCCCGTATTCCCAATGTTGCTCTGTTTGTTTCCATGTATATCCGCAAGGAAGCCCTTCTGTCTTCTCAAATCGAAGGCACACAAGCAACCCTTGACGATATTTTGGACCCTTTGCTTGAAGTAAATGCCAACCAAGATGTTTCCGATGTTATCAACTACATCAAAGCGATTGAGTTTGCCTTGGAAAGACGAAAGGAGCTGCCGTTGTGCTGCCGCCTGATCAGGGAAGTCCATGCAGTATTAATGGAGGGCGTCCGTGGTCAGGAAAAAAGCCCTGGCGAATTTCGGACCTCACAAAACTGGATTGGCGGTCAGGGTAGTACGCTTAAAAATGCCCGATATATTCCGCCAGCTCCTGAAGATGTGGTAACAGCCATGTCTGACCTTGAAAAATATATGAATGGGTACGATGAGATAGATGTTCTTATCCGTGCGGGATTGATCCACTACCAATTTGAAACCATCCATCCTTTTTTAGACGGTAATGGACGTGTAGGACGGCTGCTGATTACACTGTTCCTTATGGAGAAGGAGCTGCTGACCACACCAGCTCTCTATATCTCTTACTTTCTCAAGCAGAATAGGATAGAGTATTATGACCGTATGTCGGAGGTGCGTAGCAAAGGCAATTATGAGCAATGGGTGCGGTTTTTCCTTCAAGCGATATATGAGTCCGCAAAGGATGCCGTTGAAACCATTGACCAACTTACCGCGATGCACGATAAAAATTCAGCTATCATAGAAACCTTGGGAAGAAGTGCAAAAACCGCAGGCAGAATCTTTACTTATCTTGAGTCTAATCCTATTGTTGATATTACGAAAACTGCTTCCTTCCTTGATCTTTCCTACAACGCCGTTGCAGGCGCCGTGGAGAAGCTGATTGGTTGCGGTATCCTTGTCCAGACAAGCAAAGCCGCTAAAAACCGCACCTTTGCCTATGATGAATATTTACAAATATTACGTAAGGACACATAACAAGAAAGCCTCCGCCCAGACAGAATAAAACTGTCATGACGGAGGCTTGTCGGAAAATAAAAGAAAAGAATATTTGCCAAAGTGCAATAGGAAGTTGAACTACCTAACCATGAAGGAAGAGGTAACAAGTCACCTCTCAGTAACCATTTTGTACACCTGTCTAGAAGATGAAGACCAGCACTAAACAGGGCGAAAAGCCGTAGCTCATTTATTGAGCAGACAGAGTGGTTATCCTTAAGCGGCATAAATCATATCTTAAAACGTGGTTACAGGTTGTATCAAACCCGATTGCAGTGTAAAAACTCAGGTTCCCTTCCAAAACAAGAGCGAGCTCCTAATTCTAAGGTAGATGTTTAAGGTTTACAGATTATATATATCGGTAAGGAAAGTGTACACAGAAAGAAAATCACCTAAAAGCTTGTATCTCCTTTGTAAAATTTGCTTTCTGAAATCTCAATATTTACACCTTTAAGATTTGAATTAACTCTAACCAACTCATAATGTGTAGGTGATCACAGCTGGGATTTGTTTGCTCTTTCTGCTTGTAGCTACAAACCAGATCGCTTTCATACCATACAGGGAAAATGCCAACGTTATGTGCACCTAAAATATCTGCCTGGATGTTATCACCACAAAACCAAACCTCTTCTTTTCGCAGACAGGCTTTTTGTAAGGCTACTTCAAATATAAGGGGATGGGGCTTCCTATATACATATTCACTAGAGGCAATTACAAACTCAAAATGGTTGTTTGGTAGTAGTTTATCTAGACGGTCTTTTAAGGCTTCACCACTGAAGGCAATGTTACTTATGACCCCAGTACGGATGCTCTGGCTTTCAAGATAATCTAACATATCTTTAGCATATGGCATTGCTTTTCCGGGAGATGCATTGTCCCAAAAGATCCGCTCACATTCTAAGGGTGTAAGGGACAACTCAATGCCAAGTGATTCGTATAGCAGACGCTGAAACATCAGGTTATGTATTTCCATGCCTTGGCTGCGAACGGTCTTGCCGATATCCTCAAACATCTCTAGTGACCGCTTATTGATAACATCCACTGTTAGATTATCCGGATTTTTCAAAGCATGCTCCATAACAGCTTTTGTTCCGCAAATACCATCAAACTCAGGTTCATAAATCAAGGTATGTCCATAATCAAAGAAAATCATTTCTGGTTTTTTCACTAGTTTCACCTTCCAAGTTTCTAATCTTTGGCTTTTATGGCGTTTTTTGGCATATCAAAAGGCAATTTGAGAGTTAGAGAGAAAATATAGAAATTTAAGCTATCCGTGCGCCAGGCATGTGGTTTACTTGTTGTCTTAATTTCCTAAATACTATTTTGTGGTGCGGACATCACAGAGAAATCATTGGCACTAAGTATTCTTTTCTTTCGCAACCATGGTTTTAGATGCTTTCCACTTGTCTTTAGCAAATATTGCTGCCATTACACAAAAAGATGCTGCTGTAAAGTTGAGGAAGATATCGCGATAGGCATTGGGGTGTAAGGTCTCGATAAATCCTGTTAACCATACATAGAAAAATACAACTCCCATCGAAATAGCATAAGGCACGATATATGACAAAACCTTATTCCTAAAGCGGATTTTGTCAAATAATGTGATTGTTATAACAGCGATTAAAACTACAGCAGCTCTATTTAAAATATGGAAGTTGGTATCAGTAAGTTGTCCCTGAAATAGTTGCAATGAACTACTTAAAATCGTCGTAGCTGTGAAAAAAACGCTAAATAGTTTTAAAGCCATCTTAATTTCTCTTATAATATTATTTTTCAAGTTTATTAGCCTCCTTCATCTAACCATAAACATTCCTCTATACAAATTATACTACAGGACCTCTATATTTCCGTTATAATTGCTTTTTGAAGTTCTAAGGAAGAAAAATAAGCGAAAATAACCTGAAAAAGCTAGAGTAACAGACCGCAAAAAAGAGTATGAGGTGGACAAAATGAGTGATGTTAACAGCTAATAGAAGAAGCTATCATAGAAACAAAAAACCTGAAGGAAGGTGAAGTCTTTCTGGTTAAGGATCTATTCAACGGTTATATGTTGAACAGAATACCAAGAAAGGATAACCTTTAGCTTAGAACCTTATCTCTAAACCTTGTAAACAGATGGATGGCAATATAAAGGTTATTAAAAAGA
>ENA-UOOI01002537-UOOI01002537.1-fermentation-metagenome-genome-assembly--contig:-NODE-2537-length-15613-cov-43.199447_pt1 | contig 15613 bp, 10 predicted proteins | sample MGYA00245779_ERZ724027 | MGnify/ENA primary metagenome ERZ724027 (study PRJEB28704, sample SAMN03018318) | fermentation metagenome | biome: anthropogenic terrestrial biome; feature: soil...
GTTGTAAACATGCGCATTATGACCCGTATCGGAAAGAAAGTACTGGATGTCCTGGGAGACGGAGAGTTTGTTCCCTGCCTGCATTCCATTGGCGCTCCGCTGAAAGAGGGAGAAAAGGATTCCACCTGGCCCTGTGCCCCCATGGAGAAAAAATATATCAGCCAGTTCCCGGAAGAAAGGACAATCTGGTCCTATGGCTCCGGCTATGGCGGAAATGCCCTGCTGGGCAAAAAATGTTTTGCTCTCCGCATTGCTTCCGTTCAGGCAAGAGACGAAGGCTGGCTGGCAGAGCATATGCTGATCTTGAAGCTTACCAACCCCGAAGGCGAAGTCAAGTACGTGACCGGAGCGTTCCCAAGTGCATGCGGGAAAACCAATCTGGCCATGCTGATTCCTACCATCCCGGGCTGGAAAGTGGAAACCGTCGGAGACGATATCGCCTGGATGAAATTCGGGAAAGACGGACGCCTGTATGCCATCAATCCTGAAGCAGGGTTCTTTGGAGTGGCGCCGGGAACCTCCTATAAATCCAACCCCAATGCCATGCACAGTGCTGCAAGAAATACCATCTATACCAACGTTGCACTGACGGATGACGGAGATGTCTGGTGGGAAGGAATTGACCAGGATGCGCCGGATCATCTGGTTGACTGGCAGGGCAACGACTGGACTCCGGACAGTAAGAAACCTGCTGCTCATCCCAATGCCAGGTTTACCGCACCTGCGAAGCAATGTCCCGTCATTGCTCCGGAGTGGGAAGATCCTGCCGGCGTCCCCATCTCTGCCATACTGGTCGGCGGACGCCGCCCCACAACCATCCCCCTGGTTCATGAGAGCTTTAACTGGGAACACGGCATCTTCATGGGCTCCATTATGGGCTCCGAGATTACAGCAGCAACCATCTCCAAAAACATCGGCCAGGTACGCCGTGATCCGTTTGCCATGCTTCCTTTCTGCGGATACAATATGGGCGACTACCTGAATCATTGGCTGGAAATCGGAAAGAAAACAGATCCCGACAAGCTGCCCAGGATCTATTATGTCAACTGGTTCCGCAAAGACGATAACGGTAAATTCCTGTGGCCCGGTTTTGGCGAGAACAGCCGCGTACTGAAGTGGATCTTTGAAAGAACTTCCGGCAAAGGCAAAGCCGTTAAATCCCCCATTGGAAACATACCTGCCCCGGGCGCCATCGATACAGAGGGACTGGATGTCAGTGAAGAGGACATGTAGGAGCTGCTTCATGTGGATAAGCAGGAGTGGCTGAAAGAAGCGGATTCCATAAAGGAATACTACAAGATCTATGGAGACAAATTACCAAAAGAGCTGGCTCACCAGCTGGCAAACCTGGAGGAACGTCTCCACAATTGATTGCAATGAACTACAGCTGATTTTTACTTTATGAACCAATTCCCCGATAAAGGAACAGGTGGCTGGATATCCCGGCCACCTGTTTTATATGTTTTATTTGTTTTTCCAGTCAGACATCATATCGGTATACCCTATGTATATCCTATGTATATCCTATGTATATCCTGCAGATTCTACAAATTCATTTCCCGATACTTTCCGGGAGTCAGCCCTTCATATTTTTTAAAAATGCGGATCAAGCCATTGCTGTTGCAATATCCGACTTTCTTTGCTGTCCGGTCCAGGTTCCAACGTTCTTCGGTCAACAGGACTTTTGCCTGCCTGATCCGTACCTTGTTGATATAATCCTGTATTCCTTCCCCCGTCTGATCCTTGAAGATCTTCGAGATATAAGGGCCGGTCAGTTCAAACTCCTCTGCAATACCGGCAATGCACAAATTGGCGTCCGTATAGTTCTGATCAACAATGAAACGGATCTGATCCGCTATCTTCTGATTCCGGTCTTTTTTATTGCGCACAATGTAATCGCAGATTTTTCTCAGGATATTCATAATCTCATATTTCATTTCCATGACCGTATTGGACCCGGACAATCTCGTGATGGGATTCAATTCTTCCACAAAGGCACTGGTATCCGGCATATCAATGTCATTCAATGCTTTGATCATCGTGCTCATCAGATCAAAAAGGAGGCACTTTGTCATTTCCACAGAAATCATTTCTCCGGAGAAATGTTGTTGAAACACATCATTGATGATGTTTTGAGCTGCCTGTAAATCTCCCAGTTTGATTGTGTTGATCAGCTGCTGTTCTTTTTCTATGGGGTAGTCATAGTTGTTTTTGGGATTGGCGATTTCATAATACCCAATAATCCGTTCGCTTCCCATGACCATCCGATATTCCATGGCCTCCTTAGCTTCCTGGAAGGATTGTGGAATCCCGGCAATTTTATCATGAATGTTGCCTATGGATATGGTCATGTGAATAAAGAAGTTCTCCCGGATAAAACGCTGGATTTCCCCGGCGATTGCATTCAGATCATTTTTGGCAACGGCTCGCCGGTCCCCCCGGATATTTACCAGACATGCCATCAGATCATCCGCTTCCAGTGCAAATCCTTTGTACTTCCTGCTGGTCAATTCCTCCGTCACATTTGCAATAATGAATTGAACCAGCTTTAATTGTTCGATGGAATCAGACGACTCTCCGACAAACAACTGCCTGAAGTCTTCAATGTAAAACAACATCACGCAAAAGCTGTCTCCCGGCCACTCAATGCCATATGAGGAAAGAGCTTCATCAATCGGCACAGAACGTTCCGGCATACCTTTGATCAAACGGACCAGAAAGTCAGAGCGCAGTGTAATCTTCTGCCGCTCCAACTTTTGCTTCATCTTTTCTTTCGCATCCAGAGTATTGCTGATCGCCTTGCGAATAAAGCTGTATTCATCCCAACCGGGATTCAATTCGATACCGGCAGTGTTCGCGAGTGCATGAACGATTTCCTGAACCGGATTATAATTTTTTCTGGTAAACAGATAGGCTACGACCCCTCCGATGATCAGGCATAACAAAATGCTATATCCGGTAAGCCGTTTGATATACTTTACTTTTTCCAGAAATACGCCGGACGGAAGAATAAATAGATACTTCCAGTCATTGACCTGGGAATGAATGCTGGACAGTACATACTCCTTCCCGTCTATGGTCTGATGGGATAAGCTGTTATCCTGAAACTTCCTGTATTGAATCCCGGAATAGGAATGCGCAGAGTCGGTGGAAGCAACCACCTGGCTTTTCCCATCCAGAATCACCACGTTTCCCTGCTGAAGGCCTTCCAGGCTGGATATCTCATCCACAAAAGCATCATAGTCCAGTAATATCAACATTGTCGCCCTGGCTTTATAATGCCGTCCATAGGGCAGGGATTGAATATGAGCGACGGTATAGGAATGTTCCCTTCCCTGATGTATTTCCATACCGATAAACTCATCCATGAATTCCGTTTTTGACAGCATCCTGAATTGTCGGGCTGATATTTTCTTGTGATCTGCCAGTACACCCTCCAGCAGGTCCATACTGTATGAGGTTCGGGAGCTTACAATCATATCGGTGTCATGCAGATAAATATAGATCTCGTCGATATAGCTGTTGGCTACCCAATACGAAAAAAGAACATCCTGCACTTTACTGATCATATACTTCCCATGGGAGTCCAATGGCGCGCGGGAGAAAACAAGGGATCCTATCTCCGCATCGCGGGCCATTTGAAGACTCTGCCGTTTTACGTCCAACATCTTTTTATCGATGGATCTTTGAATCTGTTTCAGCATGATATAGTTATTGCTGTTGATTTCCTTTTCAACAATCCGTGCGGATTCCATGTAGAAAAACCCGCTGATAATAATGGGAATCAGGAGTATGGTCAGATAGGAGATCAGCCATGAGATCAATATACTCTTGTTATTCCAGGATTTCTTTTTAAATTTTTTCCATATAACCGTTTGTATTTTCTTTATATATGCCATTGCAGCCACTCCTGATCCAAAGCTTTTTCCATGGACAACAGTTCGCTGAAACATGCTAGATTGACAGACATTCCCATGTCTCAAGACGGGTATCCTGTGACGGATATACGGATATCGCCCCTCCATCGACTTTTTATTCCTTGTTGGATAGAATCATATTGTGAAGTCAATAAACCATCAAAGACAAAGGAGCTTGCATAATGAGAGTATATCAGGAGACTAAGGGATCCGTCAATGAGAATGCCGAAATAATGACTTTTCGCGCTTCCTTACAGCATTTTCAGTTACCTGTCAAATATATAGTTCCTGATTTGAAGCGTACCAGGGAATTCCTGCAGAGCAATGCGTTTTTCATAGCAAAAGACCGCGCCATGACCCTGCCTGAGTCACAGCGCTCTTTTCGAAGGGAAGGTGAAGCCCCGGACAGTCTATTATTGCCCTGTAAGACCTGATCTTTCAATCCCTTCCATGAACCTTTTCTGCAAAAAAGCATAAACAATTAAAATGGGCAATATGACCAGGAAGATGGCAGCCATTACAATTGCTTCGTTAAATATGATCTCCGTTTCCGCATAGTCTTCCACCACTTTCTCCGCATTGAACATGCTGATGATTCCGGATAACCTGGCAGGCAGCAATGATACTTTTGGCTTAAACAGATACATGCTGGGTTCAAAGAAATCATTCCAGTGCCATACAAGAGAAAGCACAATACTGACCAGTATGGAAGATTGGGACATGGGAAGCATAATGCTCGAAAATGTCCTCAGGGGTCCGCATCCATCTATGCGGGCAGCCTCCTCAATCTCATAAGGCAATCCGATAAAGAACTGCCGGAAGAGAAAGATGAACAGCCCTCCCCGCAGACCAAATCCAAAAAAAGCAGGCACAGTAAGAGGAAGGAAGGTATTCAGCCAGCCAAGCCTGGAATACATCATATAAAGAGGAAAAATGAGTACCTCAACGGGAACAATCATGGATAAGACGACGATTCCGAACAGAATACCGCTTCCTTTGAATCGATATCTTGCAAAACCGTAAGCAATACACGAACAGGACAGTACATGGCCAACCGTGGCCAGAATCGTTACAACAACCGAGTTCTTAAAAAAGGAAGTGTAGCTGAGACTGTCCAGAGCGATCTTGTAGTTCTGCCAGAAAATTTTACTGGGGATCCATTGTACGGTAATGTCCAGCAGATCCTCCTCTGTCTTTAAGGATGTGATGATCATATCCAAAAAGGGATACAGGAAGACAAAAGCCAGATCCAGAAGCAAAAGATAAAGCGCCAGATTGACGACAATATCCTTCCAGAAATACCTGGTAGTCAGTTTATGAAACAACACCTTTCTGCTTGAAGCATTGTTTTGAACAGGTTCGGAAGTCCCGGCCTGCATATTGGGCGCTGACACTGATTTATTGCTGATTTCCAATTTATTCACCCCTGTTTCAGTCCTGCGTTATAGACACGTTTTCTCATGAATGCAAACACCAGTCCACATACGAGAGCGATGAAGAGGAAAAAGATCCAGCCCATAGCCGCGCCATAGCCAAACTGATTGTTCTTGAAGCCATAATTCAGGATATAATCTACAATCGGATTGTTTGAATCCGTAAACGAATCAATAATGGTATAGATAAAATTCAAAAGCAATACCGGCGTCATCAGAGGCAGGGTGATCTTCCAGAAAGCTTCCCAGGAAGTACAGCCATCGCAGTGGGCGGCTTCATACAAAGAACTTGATATGCCCTGGAGCCCCGCCAGGAAGATAATGATCTGTACTCCTGATTTCCAGAGGATTAAAGTGATTCTCCCCAGAAATCCATCCACTGCCTGAGTAAAGGCAGGTCCCAGGTATCTCATAAATTCTTCCGGCATTAGAATACCCTTCGCCACTGCCATGGCGTCTTCTCCAATGCCCATGCCCAGAACCTGCTTCATAACATGACCAGTTCCCAGCAGGACAGGAAGGAAAAATACAGTACGGAAAAAGCTCTGCCCTTTCATGGAGCGATTGATCAGCATGGCAATAATGAGTGAGAACACCAATGTGATCGGAGTGTTGATAAACGTGTCTTTTATGACATTCAGAAACATAGGAACAAAATTGATATCCCAAATAAAGGCTTTCGAATAATTTCCAAAGCCATACCACTTCATTACAAATCCCTTAAACTTCACAATTTTACTCAGACTGAGCCGTATGGATTGTATGATGGGATTCGCAAAGAAGATTGCCACTCCCAACAACCAGGGCGAGATAAACAGGATACCTTCCAGTCTTCTTTTCTTCTCAATGGTCAGCTTTTTCATTTTGCCCTCCCCTCCTTATCCACTACGGTATAATCCATCGCTTTTATACTGTACCCTTCCGCCTTTACCGGGTCGTCGCCGTAATTTATAAATACTCTGGTTCCGTCATCATAGACAATGCGAACTACATTTTCCTGGAGCGTCTTATGGTCTATTATGTAGTTATCCCACTGTTCCCCCAGCTTTTCATTCATCTCCCTGTAGATTTTCGTGGCAACATCGATCCACTCGTCATATTTTGATGTGAAAAGCTCGCTGTAATTTGAGAATTTCAGATCTTCAGGAGATTCATGAGTCAACTGGAAGTACGGCATATACCCGTATTCTATCCATTTGAGCTTCTGCTTCCCAATATCCGCGGTAAGATTCCCCGCTTCCTTCATGGGAGCCGTATATGGCAGAACTCCATGCACCAGCATCTGATAAAAAGGAACCTGCTGACTGGTGATAAAAAGTCCGGAATCCTCCGAAACCACATGATCTATTTTATCTGCATACTTCAGGGAATACAGATTCCCGGTATATACCGCAGTTTTGCCAAGCTCCCGGCTGGATTGTTCCATAATCTGATTCCAGGTATCCGCCGTCTGCTTCTTGGTGGAAGGATTCCGCTTATTGTAATCATAATAGACAAAACTTCCGAAGGAAGAAAAGTTCACTCCTACTTTACCGTATGCCCCCGCTTTCGTCAGAAAGGAATCCGTAAAATTATTCTGGGCTACCGTTGGATTGAAGATAAAATGATCCTTTTTCCTACCGGTAAATATAAATCCATTGGATTGATAGACCACATCATTACGTTTGGAAAATTTGCCGTATTTGGCGTTGGCAGTCTGAAAGTCCGTGTATAGGAACAGGTCAATATCGTTCTCCGATGCATATTGGGCCAGCTTCTTCAAACCGGAATCCCCTCCCAGTTTCCTGCTGGCGGGAAAATACAGGGGTTCCGTATACATACCTTTCTTTGTCCATCCAAGTAGATTACTCTGTATCCTCTTGATTCCCTTCTCCTTAAACTCCTTAAAAATGTTCTTCGCATCCTTAAACCCGGTCATCGGAATAAACTTATCAAAGATCAGTGTCTTTTCGCTTATGCCCATGAAAAGGTCAAGTCCTAACGGGATAACGTCTCCCGCTTCTATTTTCTTAACCAATGTCCCATTTTTAAGGAGATACTCCCTGTAACCATTGGCCATCCCACTATACCCGGCATTTTTTCCGTGAAACATCATATACTGCACGGCATAATCGTTTCCGGACAGCTCTTTATCATATTTTTTAGTAATCTTTTTCTTTGTCCGGGGATCGACAAAAAACCTTCTGTAAAGAAACTCAGGAGAAATCCTGTTCAGGTCCACTACATTTCCGGATGGGGTAAGATTGATGACCGTATCGTATTCCCCCTCCGTTATGATGGCCAGAATACCGTTATCGCCATGATTTATTCCAAATACCGGGAGAGAAGCCCGGGCGTTATCGGAATCTGCCATATAATCCGCAATATCTGATCCGTAGATATTCCAGGAATGTTTTTTCTGCCCGTAATGCATCGGATCTTTATAATTCATGATCGCGCCACAGCCATCCGGATAGAAAAAATAGCCGTCTTCATCATCTCTGGCTGTTCCCAGAAAAGGAAGCAGCTCAATACTGACAATTCCCAGGTCGCCGTCTTCCTGAATGCTGTCGGCAGGGATTCTTGCCACCATGGAAGTATCCTTTACCGTGAGCTCCAAAGACAAACTTATCTGAATGCTTTTAAAATGATAAGAAAGGACAATGCCGTCCTCCTTTTTTTGAAAGGATATCTCCGGCTTCAGGGAAGCGGAGCTTGCCGTCATAAGGGTTCCGTCTCCCGTCTTCAGATCTGTATAAGTGATGTTCAAAAGCGATCTCAGATTGGATTTCCATTGCTCGTTCAGTTTGGTGATATCCATTTTCCTGTCGTCCACAACGGAATTCCATTGATAGCCGTTTCGCGAATCCTCCAGTACAAAAGAACAATCTTTCTCATTGAGGTATAATATCAGATCATCCGTTTTCGCTGCAGTCTGATAGCCCGCCGGATCCGCTTTTGCTGGAACACCAATGTTGATGCTCACTGCAAGGAACAAGCACAGCATCCACGCGATACCCGTTTTCGCAGGTTGATTGATATGCTTTCGTACAGTAGTCATACCGCACCCCTCCTCATACTTGGCTCTCTAATAAACCAATTTCAATCGGACTTCAATCATAACTTCCTGGATAAAGTTTATAAACTGACTGCTGATAGCAAAGAAAAGCGCAATCGTGGCCCATATGAGCAGCATGGTGCAGATACTCAAAAAACATACCAGAATGGTTTTTTTCATGCTATATTGGTTCATAACCTTTATGCTCATAAATATCAGAAAAACAGACCAGCCTGAAATAAGATTCAGGATGCCGTTGTATAACCCGCTTTGGCTGCTCTCCATAATATGGGACAGCAGATTGACAGGTAACGTCAACACGATATAGGGTATCAGTGCATAACAGGTCGAGAGCAGGATTTCTCTCAGAAGACTCTCGCCATCCATAATGGAGGTTATGGCATAGGAAGCAATCACCCAGGTCAGGACAGGAATGTAAAGCTTCGCAAGCTCTATACCGAGATTGGCTGTTCTCGGATTCAGTTTGGCAAGCGGAAAGTGTGTAATATAGATGGAAGCGGAACGCACTGCAAAGATCAGAAACAACAATAAGGCGACCGGAAGATAGTTGAATTTGCTTCTGTCTTTTTGCAGGTATCGGAAGGCTTCCCCAGGATGAAAGACCGTTGATAAAGATAGTTTTAAAAACTCCATAGCGCATCTGCCTTCTTTCCCTTAAAATAATTCCCTGACGATTTTGCCGGATTTCTCCTTGAGACGGAGGAAAAGGAAATAGAATCCCACCACAATCCCAATGAAAGCAAAGAATACCACGGCAAAATATTGCCGGAACTTCTGATGCCTGTATTCCCGAAAAGCTCTTGAATATCCGCCTTTATCCTCCGCCAGCAGGTACTCATCCATAGAGTCCTTCCATCTCTCTTCCTTGTAGTACAGCTTTCCCATTCCTTTATGCGCCAGGGAGTAATTCGCATCGATTGCCAATACCTGCTGCCAGTAATCCATTGCATTTTTATAGTCTCCGTTGTTGTAGAAGCTTACCGCCTGATGCACCGATCTGGTGAAATTGGTCGGCTCGAATATCTGTATGTTGTTTGCCTTGGAATCGGATATATATAAATTGCCTTTCTCATCCGTTACAATACTGGACGGAGACAGAAATCCACCTCTTTTTTCCCCCTTATCCCCGAAAGCCAGAAGCATGTTGCCTTCCTGATCATATTGATAAATACTCTCCGTAGCTTTGTCAATGGTGCTGATAATGCCTCTTTCATCCACGGCGATATCAGCCAGGGAAGGCTGAATCCATTCTCCGTTTTCACCCATCATCCTTTCACCGAAAGTTTGATCCGGATACAGGTTTTTCCCTACGGCATTGATTTTCCTTATCTGTCCGCTCTGTGCGTTTCCTACCGTAGCGTATACAAAGCCATCCGGCCCGATTACAAAATTGTTGTAGGAAACAGGAAGAACCTTGGCAATCCGGTCTCTCTGTGATCTTGAGGCAAAAAGCCTGATAAACATCCTTCTTAAATCAAAGCCTACTTCCTTGGCGCCAACATAACCCTGAAACTGATTGGCATCGTCTATCGTGATGAAGGAAATCCCCTTTGAAACATACAGAATACCGGTAGAGTTCCTATATATTTTCTGCGGGTCAAATACAAAATCCGCACTGAGCAGACTGGATTTCGGCTTAACATAAACCTTATCATACTCTCCCGAAACGGATCGACGTATGACCCGCTTGTTACCGGAGTCCGCCACATACAGGGCGCCATCCTCATCCACAAAAATCCCCTTGGGCTTGTTATACGGTTTATCCGCCGGCCCGGCTATACTTTCCAGAACCTTCCCGTCGGTGTCCATTTTGAGCACTCTGTTGTTGGCCGTATCCGCGACATAAAGAAAGCCTTTCCTATCCAGAAACAGATCCTCAGGCTGGTTCAGGTTTCCGTAGGAGTCCAGATTGATGATCACTTTTCTGACTTCATAGGTAACCGGAACCGGTATGGATCCTTCTTTTTCCACTACCCTGTCGTTCTCCGCCAGAGCGCCTGGTGTCACGGAAAAAATACTGATCAACGTAAGCAGTAAAATTGTCAGAAACTTTTTCATGGTCCGTTCCTCCTATGCCTTAATGCCGGAATAGCTCATCGTCTCCATGACTCTCCCCTGCAATGCAGTAAAGAGAATAATGGTGGGAAGAGTAGTAAGCAGAGCCGCAGCACTGTTGGCTCCTGCTCTCGCAATGCTTGTACCGCCCAGTGTCGACAACGCAAGGGGCAAGGTTTTCATGGCCTGGCTGGTTGTATAAATAAGAGGAGTAAAATAATCATTCCAGTTATTCACAAATGAAAATACGACCAGTGTTGTCCAGGCAGGTCTTAATAGCGGCATAGCAACCTTCCAGAATATTTTGAGCTCGCTTGCGCCATCAATCCGCGCTGCTTCCAGAAAGGCATCCGGTATTTGATCCGCAAACTGCTTGATCAGGAAGAAATTATAGGCACTGGCCAGCTTCGGTATGATCAACGCCCAGTAGGTGTTCACAATTCCAAGAAAGTTTACCACCATATAGGTAGGTATTGCCGTTACATGGCTGGAAAACATCAGGGCAGCCAGGATAACCGCAAAAATGAAATTGGAACCCGCGGGTTTATGCTTGGCAAGTGCAAACCCTCCCAGGCAGGATAAGACAACGGATAAAAACACAATGACTGTGGTGGTAAACAGGCTGTTAAAGATATATCTGGAGAAAGGCACCACTGTACCACTGACTGCCGTCAGAAGATCATGGAAGTTTTTCATGGTGGGATTCTTCACAAAATATCTCGGTGGAAAAAGGAACAATTCATCCAGGGGTTTAAAGGCAGTATTGATCATATAAATCAGAGGCAGGGCGGTAAAAGCCACCAACCCCAGCATACAGGCATATAACAGTACCGTGGAGAAATGAATCCTTTTTATTTTTCTCTTCCAATTGAAGTATCTATGTTTCTTCCTTACTTTCACCATTTTTCATTCCCCTTCTATTCTCTTGATCGGAATACCCGCATACATACTTTGCTTAGCGTATACGTCATGACAAACAGGATGACCGCAATACAGGAAGCATATCCCATGCTGAATCGGATAAAGGCGTGGTCAAACAGATGCGCTACAATGGTATGAGCACTATACTCGGGACTTGGCATTCCCGCGATCGCCACAGCTATGTCATATGCGCCAAAGGATCCCACTATGGAGTTGATTGCACCGAAAAGGAGCTGCGGCTGCATAAGTGGTAAGGTGATATACCAAAGCTGCTGGAACCTATTCCGAATTCCATCGATGGCAGCCGCTTCATAGAGCTCCTTTGAAATATTCTGAAGTCCTGCCAGAAAAACCAGAAACCCGTTTCCCATGCTCATCCAAATTGAGATGAATATTACCACGCGAAGTATATATTTAGGATCCTGTGTCCAAAGAACAGGCTCCGTTGTTACCCCCAGTGTATTGATCAGGAAATTATTGATCAATCCAAACCGGTCCGGTGAGAAAAAATATAGCCAGACCACGGACATGGCTATTCCGCTTGTGAGCGAAGGCGCATAGAAAGCCAGGGCGAAGAATTTCCTGCCCTTCAGGTTATTGATCACCCAGGCAGCCAGAAAGGACATGATGTATCCCACCGGGCCTGCAATGCAGGAAAATATCAGCGTGTTTTTCAATGCGATTAAAAAGATATCATCATCCATAAAAAGGATCTTAAAATTCGTCAGCCCGATAAAATCAGGCTTTTGTATCATGTTGTAGTTGGTAAGGCTTAGAAAGAAAGCCACTGCCACCGGTATCACAATAAAAATGAGAAACAACAGCATATATGGCAGCAGGAACAAATATCCGATACCATTTTTCTTCCACCAGCTCTTCATCACTTTCTTCCTGTCCGGCTTCAACAAGGATTTATTTGCTGTCTTGATTTCTGTCATATCCGCCATGCATCCATCACCCCTTCGTATATTTGGATAAGAAAATCAATCATCGCTTCCTGATTCCTCCAGCCGGAATCCATATTCCTCTTGCTTCGACTTTAATTCCTTATCAATATCTTTCACCGCTTTTTCCAGGGAATCCCTTGCATCGGTGGAGGCGCTTACCACAACCCGGTTGAATGCATTGTTGATATGCCTGCTGGTAAAATATCCCCCCAGAACAATAGGCTGTTCCTTGGCCTGGGACTGTGCATCCGTGATGATTTTCAGATGATCCCTGTTCCAGGCCATGGAAGCAAAGGATCGGATATTGGCAGAATTCCATCTGGCTTCTACTCCCAACAGAGCCTCCAGTTCCCTGCCGAATCTGGTCTGTATCCCGTCGCTGGACCACCATTTCAAAAACTCCCAGGATTCCTTCGGATGATCCGTCTGGCTCATGATAACAGAAGTTTGCCCAAGCAGGTTGGCGTTGGAACGATCGATGGTCCCATCCTCTTTCCTTGTTCCGGGGATCGGGGCAATATCCCATCTTCCATATAACTCCGGAGCGGCCGTAGTCATCTGAACATACTGGTTGTAACCAGCCAGGCCGATCGGTGCGTCTCCGGTTCGAATGCGGTTGTAAAAATTGGCGGCTACGGGAATCCCATAGCTTACATACAAATCTGTCCAGGCTTTAAATGCCTTGTAAGCCTCCGGAGAATCCAGTGCCGATTGGGTTCCTCCGTTCCGGTAATACTTCCCGCCCATTTGGAGCAGTAATGGATTGAATCCTCCCCCGTAAACAAAATCCATACCATTTTGATAGAGCCTGGGCAGAACAGAATGGTACAGATCATCCCAGGTCTCAGGTAGGCGCACGCCGATATCTTCCAGAATGTCCGTGCGATAGAACATCACCAGAAAATCCATAGTCTCCGGAAGAGCAAACACACCCTTTTTATATTTCAGCGGAACCAGCATGGAAGGGTAAAAACGTTTCGCAGTCTCATCGAAATCCGGAAACCTTGTCAAATCCATTACGGCATCCCGGAATGAAAATTCAGCCGGGGAATCTGCCCCCAGACCCAGGGCGACATCCGGCGCTCTGCCTGAAGTAATGGACAGCATAAGGGCATTTACCTGTCCTGCATTTGCCTGGCCGGACGGCAGGACGTTCATGTTGACATTGACGCCTGTTTTCGGGGTAAAGTCCTCATCCGCCATTTCCTTTATGATCTCCGCCCATTCTTTTCCCCTGGATACCCATATGTTTAAATTCACGGCATCCTTTCCGGTATTCTCAGCGTATACGCTTCCGACACTGTCATAATCCTTGGTAAAGGAAGTAGTAAAGTTATACCAGGTGGTTTCCAACTTTTGCAGAATATTGGATGTCCCTGACTTTTCCACTTTTCCCGGCGGGCTGATAACAAAATAGTCCATCACCAGGGGCTCACTTTTGAGGCTGATCAGCCAGGTACCAAGACTGTTCTGCGCATTCAGCAAATCATTGAGTCCCTTGGGAATGTTGTCCGGATTCTCGTGCATTTTATCAAGCTGGTGCTTTATAGTGGAAAAATTACTTGCCATACTGGGCTTTTTGGAGGATATCCCTGAAATCAGATCCATGTTTCTTTGCATGTTCTTTGAAAGGTGCTTTATGTCGTCCATAATCCCCGGTATGGTCTTGTCCAGATCATATTCATAATTGGGATCCGGTGTTTCTCCGGTAATCATCACGATTTTTCGATACATTTCAGATATCAGCAGGGTATCGTCCATAATATTCTGAATGATGTCCGTATAAGGTCCAAGCACTACCGTCATGGTCAGCTCATGCTCTCCCCCAGTCAGATAAAAGAGATAAGGCTCCCCCTTTTCATCCTGAATGCTCTCCATTCTCCAATCCTTATCGTAATCAAACCGATATTCCGCCAGTTCCTGAAATGGTACTTTACCGTCGACAGCGATTTTCCGATAAACGGGAAGCCCGTCATTGTACCACTGGCCACATCTCATATTGATTTTGTACAACCCATCTGCCGGTACGCTGAATTTCCATGTGATATACTGATCCCCCGCCTTCCAGCGGTTGTCTCCCATCACATTGAATATTCTGTTCGCCAATGATCGGGGTTCCGCCGCGGGATCTCCGTTGCTTTCCCTTCTTATGGTCGGATCGCTCTTCAGGCAGGCATGGGTTTCTGCCTGGAACTTAACAGACCTGGATGCTTTTCTGTATCCTTCTGACACATATTCCCGCGTTACTTCCTCATAGGAAGGAAGCTTCTCCGCGGCTTTTATGGTCAGATTGCCAAAGACCGCGTCCTGGTCCACAAAACGCATCGTCAGGGTGTGCTGCCCCGGGGTGAAGTAAAACCGGAAGGGCAAGGAATAATACCCCTGGTTATCATCAAAGGCAGCGCTTCTCCAGGCAAAGTCCTCTATCTGCTTCGGCCACACTTCATCCCCTATGTTATTTTTCCTGGGTTCTCCCGCATCCTTCCAGGCCCTTTGAAATGAAATATTGTTTGCCTCATCGAAAGGCACGGCACCGTCTATGCTAACGGCTCTCTGAATCATCGATCCCGTATCCGGAAGGGCATAGTATTCCATCTCCATTTCATAGAGCCCTTCCTTCCCGATCTCAAAGCTCCAGGTAAACGAATCATAGCCTTCCTCCCAATACAGCACAGGACCTTTTTTCCCTTCGAAGCCATTCCTCAGCGGAATATTTCCGCTGCCGGATTCCTTGATGGAATCCGGTTTCAGTACCAACTCCGTACCAGCAGGTGCTGCCTGATATCCCTTTTCTTCATATCCCTTGATTACTTTATAATAAGAACTTACCTTATCTCCATATTTTATTGCTTGATCCTGTTTTGCCGTATCACTTTGTTCTCCCGTGCCACTGTCGTTTACAACATGGTCCTCCACTGTCTTGTCCTGATTTGTCGGCACATCTCCCTTTTCTCCTGTCTCCCCCGATACAATACTGTCTGGAAACATCCCCAGGCATAGTACCAGGATCAGTACGCAGCACAGCTTCTTTATAGCTATCCCTTTCCTGTGTTTCTTCCTGTCCGTCAATTTTCCCCTCCCCTTCCCGGAAATCCATAGCCACTACCGGTGTATTGTAAAACTTCACCCCCAGAAAATCTCCCGTATGGACTCACTGCTCTGCAGTAAAAAAAACCTCCAGGCAGATTTCCTCGATGGAAAGCCAATACTCTTATTGTGAAGCAGTTACGCCTGTCTGTAAATATCGAATAGTAGGAATCCATCATCAGGGATTCGAATATC
>ENA-UOOI01002538-UOOI01002538.1-fermentation-metagenome-genome-assembly--contig:-NODE-2538-length-15602-cov-7.652152_pt1 | contig 15602 bp, 7 predicted proteins | sample MGYA00245779_ERZ724027 | MGnify/ENA primary metagenome ERZ724027 (study PRJEB28704, sample SAMN03018318) | fermentation metagenome | biome: anthropogenic terrestrial biome; feature: soil; material...
GAAATTTAATAGAACTGTAAAGCGTGGCGAAAGAGGAATCCCCATATATAAGAATTATGGAGAATATGGCAAAGTAACCTACATCTTTGATCTCAGCCAAACAGTATCAATGACAAGAGCTACAAATCAAGTAGAATTATGGGAATTAACCAATGGGGAAGATAGCCTAAGGGGAGTTCTTGAATTTAATGGAGCTTTTAGAGAAGATGAAACTGAAAATATGACAATAGATGAAATTCTTGAAAGTATTGCATATATGGAAGTAATCAACAAGGGTAACTATCTTTTAAATGAACTTAAGATAGCTCCTAATTATAGAAAGATCTTTAATGATTTTCTTATAGAGTCCTTAAGAATAGGATATGCTGCAAGGCTTGATATAAATTATGAAGCTGATAGAAACAAGATTAATGATATCCTTGGAAGTCTTGATGAAATTTCACTAACAATAGTAGGTAATGAGCTAAATTTAATGGTGGCAAACATCCTTGAAAGAACAGTAGCTATAGATAAAGAGATTGATAAAAATAAGGTGCTGACAAAAGGAGTAATTGAGCGGTACAATGAAAATAGAGAAATAACAGATAAGGAAGAAAAAATAGGAGGGATAGATGATGAGTTTCGAGGAAATGTTGGAAGAATATCTGATGGAAGAGAAGGTAGAGAACGAGTATCAGATGATATTTGGGGAATGCGAGACATCGGAAGAGATAACCTTGAAGATGAAGGAAGTAACAGAGAAAGTTCTAATGAAGGATCAGACACACCTGACTCACAGATTCGCCCAGGCGAGACTGAACTTCATGGTAGAGGAGAAAGAGAGATTATTCCAAGAGATGTTCCTGGAGAAAAGCCTTATGAAGCATCTTCTAGAAGTGGAAGAGACAGCCAAGAGGTTCATGGAGATGGAGAAATCGAGGATGATGGAAAGCTTTGGGCTGACAGAGGAACTGAAGGCAGAAGATTGGATGAAGTGGACAGGTCTTATGGAGAACTTGAATCACGAGTTGAGGGAGATGGCAATGAAGGAGTACGTTTACAATTAGATGAAGAAATAAGCATAGATGAGGATCAGGGAGTGGATGATGAATCTGCTTCCTTTTTTGTTCCAGAATACTATTCAAAAGCTAATCCTCAAGAACTTATGAATGAAGAAATATTAGAAAATGTTCCTAGATTAGGAGAAACTGAAGAAATATCTGCAGCAGATAAAACAGTTCATGCAGCATATATTATTCCATTTAGAAGTAATTGGACCTGGTATTTGACAGAGTATGATCCTGAAACAGAAGATGCTTATGGTCTTGTAGCAGGTCTTGAACCAGAATGGGGCTACTTTAATCTTAAGGAACTTAGGGAAATTGGAGCAGAAAGACTTGTTCTTGAAGATTTTCCTAAAACATTTAAGGAATTAAGGGATAGTGAACTTAAAAAACAATTAAGCGAAGAAGAAATTCATAGAGTATTCTTTGGAGAACTTGATGATTTTACAAGAAATGAAGTTTCACAAGAGGTAGACCCAGAAATTCTTTTTATGCAAGGGGAAGAACAAATAGATGAAGAACTTATTGCAGCTAAAGTAGGTACAGAATTTATTATAATTCCAAAAAGCAATCTTAATCATATAGAACTTGATAAAGATGAAAGACAGGTTTTAGTTGATGGTGTAGAATATCAACTTTATAAGGGTAAAAACTTTGAGGACTCAAGAGAAATAGAGCTTTTTATGGATGAAGAAGGTTATAAAACCTATAAAATAAATGATTATCTTATAGATTTAAAAGACCAAGAGTTAAATAGAGTGCCTATTGCTAGGGATGATGTTATAAAAATGTGGGACAATCCTTTTATTATTACAAGTGTAAGAGAAGATATGCTTCTTATAGAAATGCTTCCTTATGAATTGAAAGATGAATATATTATTGATGCAAGACAGGTAAGAAGGCTTCAATTTGAAAGCATAGATGAATTTAATGAGTTTATTTATACTACTGAACTTTATGACTTTGATGAAGAAAAAGCTAAAGAAGATGAACAAATGACTTTTCCTTTTGGAGGTTTTGAAGATATAGAAGATAGACAAGAAGACGAAAGAGAAACCCCTAAGATTGAAAATTTTGTTATTACTGATGAAATTATTCCTGAAAGCCTTCCACCACAAGAAAGGCTGGAGAATAATATTAATGCTATAAAAGTCCTTAAAACTTTGGAAAAAGAAAATAGGGAAGCAAATAGAGAAGAACAAGAAATTCTTGCTAAGTATGTAGGCTGGGGTGGTCTATCAGAGGTATTTGATGAAAGTAAAACAGGACAATGGGAAAGGGCAAGGAACTTTCTTAAAGAAAACCTTAGTCTAAGTGAATATGAGGACTGTGAAGCATCTACACTTACGGCTTTTTATACTCCTAAAACAGTTATTGATGGAATCTATCAAGCACTTGAAAACATGGGATTTGAAAATGGGAATATACTTGAGCCTTCATGTGGAGTTGGTAGCTTTATGGGAAGCCTTCCTGAAAGCATGAAGAAATCAAAGGTTTATGGTGTAGAGCTTGATAGTATATCAGGCAATATAGCAAGAAAATTATATCCCGAAAACAATGTACAGGTTAAGGGATTTGAGGAAACCTCATTTTCCAATAACTTTTTTGATGTGGCAATTGGCAATGTTCCATTTGGAGAATTTAAAGTAAATGACAGATTATATGACAAGAACAACTTTTTAATTCATGACTATTTCTTTGCTAAGTCAATAGACAAGGTAAGAAGTGGTGGAGTAATTGCATTTATTACTTCCAGTGGGACAATGGATAAAAAGGATGATTCAATTCGTAGATATCTAGGTGCAAAATGTGAGCTTCTTGGAGCTATAAGACTTCCAAATAATACTTTCAAGGGTATGGCTGGAACTGAAGTAACTAGTGATATTATTTTCCTTAAAAAGAAGGAATCAGTAATAGAAAGAGAAGAGCCATGGTATGAACTTGGAATAGATGATAAGGGTTTAAGTTACAACAAATATTTTGTCGAAAATCCTCAAATGATACTTGGTGAGATGACAGAGGTATCAGGCAGATTTGCAAAGACCACTACCTGCCTGGCCAAGGATAATCATGATTTAAAAGCTGAACTTTCACAAGCTATAAACAAGATTCAAGGAAAGATTGAGCCTATAAAGGATGAAAGAGAGGAAGGAGAAAAAGAAGCTGAGATTATTCCAGCTGATGAAAATGTAAAGAACTTCTCATTCACCGAAAAAGATGGAAAGGTCTATATGAGAGAAGACTCCATAATGAGAGAAGTGGATAGGAATGATAAAGACCTAGATAAAATCAGAGATTATATAGCTCTTGGAAATGCCCTTAGAGAAGTGATTGATTTACAGTTAGAAGATAGAAGTGAAGTTGAGATTAAACTAGCTCAGAAAAAACTTAATGATATATATGATGAATTTAGCAAGAAAAATGGCTTTATAAATGGAAGAATGAATACAAGGCTTTTATCTGAGGATAGTAATTTTGCTCTTATTTCAAGTATTGAAAAACTTGAGGAAGGAAAGTTTAAAGAAAAGGGCGATATATTTACAAAACGAACAATAAAAAAGGCTGTGCCAGTAACTCATGTGGACACACCAGACGAAGCCCTTATTCTTTCTATTGCAGAAAAAGGAAGAGTAGACCTTGGATATATGGAGGAACTTACAGACTTTGATGAAAAAGTCTTAGTAGAGAGTTTAAAAGGCAAGATCTTTCTTGATATTAAGGAATTTGACAGAGAAAACAATGCACTTCCCTTTACAGAGAAAGAAAAGCACAATCCTATGGCCTTTAACTATGTAAGTGCTGATGAATATTTAAGTGGAAACATCAGAGATAAGATAAATGTTTTAAATGAATATATAAATTATATTGAGGGTTCTATAGGCTTTATGGATAAGGATAATTCTAATTTCAAACAAATAGAAGACAATCTTGCAAACCTCAAAATACAAAAAGTGAACCTTGAGGAAGTAATGCCAAAGGAACTCATTGCTTCAGAAATCACAGTAAGACTTGGAGCTACATGGATACCAGAAAAAGATGTAGAAAACTTTATCTTTGAAACTCTTAAAACACCAGGATTTGCAAGATGGGATATTCATGTTAGATACTCACCTTTTACAGCTGAATGGAGAATTGAGGGTAAGAGCAAGGATGGAGGAAATGACCTTGCAAATATGACCTATGGTACTAGTAGAGTTAATGCTTATAAGATTATAGAAGATGCCCTTAACCTAAAAGACACTAAGGTATGGGATAGGGTTACAAATCCTGATGGTAGTAGGTCTTCCATACTCAATAAAAAAGAAACAATGCTTGCAAGTCAGAAACAGGAACTTTTAAAAGAAGAGTTTAAAAATTGGATATTTAAAGATCCAGACAGGAGATACCGTTTAGAAAAGCTTTATAATGAAAAATTTAATTCTGTACGTAACAGGGAATATGATGGAAGTAATATTCGCTTTGAAGGCATGAATTCAGGTATTATCCTTAAAGACCATCAAAAAAATGCAGTTGCAAGAACACTTTATGGTGGAAATTCCCTTCTTGCCCATACAGTAGGTGCAGGTAAGACCTTTGAAATGATTGCTTCTGCAATGGAGTCAAAAAGGCTTGGAATGAGTAACAAGGCATTATTTGTAGTGCCTAACCATCTAACTGAACAAATAGGAAGGGACTTTATGGAACTTTATCCTGGAGCAAATATTATGGTTGCTACCAAGAAAGATTTCCAACCTAAGAATAGAAAGAGATTCATAGGTAAGATTGCAACAGGAGAATATGATGCAGTTATTATAGGCCATTCACAATTTGAAAAGATACCTATGAGTAAAGAATATCAAGAAAATCATATAAATAGGGAAATTGAAGGGATCCTAGAATACATTGAAGAGTATAAGTATGACAGAAGTCAGAATTTCACAGTAAAGCAGCTACAAAATACTAAAAAGAAACTTGAAAGTAGACTAAAAAAACTTAATGATGATTTTAAAAAGGATGATGTAGTTACCTTTGAGGAACTAGGAATTGACAAGCTTTTTGTGGATGAAGCTCATAATTATAAAAATCTATTTCTTTATACAAAAATGAGAAATGTGGCAGGAATAGGTCAGAGTGAAGCACTCAAATCTTCTGATATGTTTATGTAATGTAGATATTTAGACGAAATGACGGGAGGAAAGGCAGTAGTTTTTGCTACAGGTACTCCAGTGTCTAATAGTATGACCGAGCTTTATACCATGCAACGCTATCTTCAATATGATGAACTTGAAAAGAATAACCTACAACATTTTGATTCATGGGCCAGTACATTTGGTGAGACTGTAACGGCAGTAGAGCTTTCACCTGAAGGAGATAAATATAGAGCTAAAACAAGGTTTAGCAAATTCTATAACCTTCCTGAGCTTATGGGCATGTTTAAAGAAGTGGCAGATATAAAAACAGCCGATATGCTTGATTTAAAGGTTCCTGAAGCAGAATATGAAACTATAGTGACAAAGCCTACAGACGAACAGAAAGAGGTCTTAAAAGGCATCTCAGAACGAGCAGACAGGGTAAGGGATAGAAGGGTTGAACCAGAAGAAGATAATATGTTAAAAATCACGAATGACGGTAAAAAACTAGCCCTTGACCAAAGGCTTATCAATCCTCTTTTACCTGATGATCCTGATAGTAAGGTAAATGTGTGTGTAAAAAATATTTTTTCTATCTGGGATAAAACAAAGGATAATCGTTCAACCCAACTAGTATTTTCTGATATGTCTACCCCAAAGAATGATGGAAGTTTTAATGTTTATGATGATATAAGGGACAAGCTTTTGAATATGGGTATTCCAGAAAAAGAAATAGCATTTATCCATGATGCTAATACAGAAAAACAGAAGGATGAACTATTTTCTAAAGTACGTAAAGGGCATGTAAGGATTCTTTTAGGGTCTACCCAAAAGATGGGAACAGGTACTAATGTACAAAATAGGCTTATTGCTACCCATGACCTTGATGTACCTTGGAGACCTGCAGACTTAGAGCAGAGAGCAGGTCGTATTGTAAGACGTGGTAATAAAAATGACAAGGTTAAGATATTTAGATATGTTACTGAGAATACTTTTGATAGTTATTTGTGGCAGACAATAGAAAATAAGCAGAAATTTATCTCACAGATTATGACTTCAAAAACACCTGCTAGAGTGGCGGAAGATGTTGATGAGAATACTCTTTCTTATGCTGAAATAAAGGCTCTTGCAACAGGTAACCCTTTAATAAAAGAAAAGATGGACCTGGATATTGAAGTAACCAAATTAAAAATGCTTGAAGGAAACTACAAGAGCAATCTTTATAGCTTGGAAGATAAGATTATAAAGACCTATCCAAGAGAAATTGAAAAATATAAGAAGCTTATTGAAGGTGCTAAAAGTGATATTGATAGAACTAGGGCACAGGGAACAGGTGATAATAAGTTTACTTCCATAAAAATCTGCGATGAAATAATTACAGATAGAAAACTTGCAGGAGATAAAATCCTTGAAGCAGTTAAGGGGGTGAAACTAGGAGATAAAAAGCTTATTGGAGAATACAGAGGATTTTCTATAGAAGTAACCTATAACTTCCTTACAAATGAGCATAATTTTAATTTAAAAGGCTCAAATAATCATTATGGAGATTTAGGAGAAAATAGGGATGGAAATATTACAAGAATGGATAATGTCTTGGAGAGGATTCCTGATAGTTTAAAAAGATTTGAAGAAAAGCTTGAAGCTAGCAAAGAACAAATTGAAATTGCTAAGGAAGAAGTAAAGAAACCTTTTGATAAGGCTGAAGAATTAAAAAACAAGACAATAAGACTCACAGAAATTAATAGACTTCTTGATATGGGAGAAGTGGAAGACCTAGAAAATCTAAATCCCCTTATTGAGGATATTAAAAGGCTTATTATTGATTATTGCAATAGAGAATTTAGAGAAGACCATGCTTATGATGACTTCAATAAACTTTTCCCTGATGAAGGCCATATTGGACTTGCCTATACAACTACAGAAGATGGGAAACACGAAATACAATATGAAATAAGTCTTAAAGATTATTCATGGACACAGTATGTAGATAATAAAGAAGTATCTCATGGAAGTTATGTTGAAAGTAAGGAGGATGAGTCTGTAAGCAAAGAAGAAGCCCTTAAAAATCTTAGACTTGAACTTGAACATGGAGATTTTGATGAATATGTAAGGGTTGATGAGAAAGACTTAAGAGAGAAACTTGGGCTTGAAATTGATGATGGGAATTTCTATGATCCACTTTCAAAAGACCTAGATAATGATGGAATTCCAGATAGGTATGATAATGACTTTAGAAGTAGTAATTATTTTGAATCAACTTATGATGTTGATGGCCTTAAGAAGGATGATAAGGAATCTACACTTGGGCAACTTGAAAAATTTAAAGCCAAAATTAAAGAAGAAACAAGCCCATTACTGGATGAGAAAGATAAAAAAAAGAATAAGGGTGCAAGATAATATACTACTTTGATTTTTGGTGAATTCTATGAATTCATAAAAAACGAAGTCCACAGGGGTTATCAGGGGGTGTAGCCTCCTGATGTCCTAATAGAAGCTCTGAGGAAACTCAGAGCTTAACTTTTTGGGAAAATAGTAAACTAAAGGTTTAAAACAAATAAGAATAAAAACGAGGAGGAGTTTTATGCTTAACAGAAAAAACAAAAATAGATTGCTCCAATACTTTGGTCTTAATAGCCATAGTGAAATGATGGCATATATTAGAGAAAATCCAGAGGATGAAAAAGTTAAGGAAATAAAAGAATTATTCAAACCTCATCTTACAAATCTTGATGAGGAGGTGGATTGGAATGAAAAATAATTTGTATAAAGAATTTAATTGTAATAGCAAGGAAGAACTTTATGAAAAAATAAAAAATCAAAATGATGAAATAAAACCTCTTATAGAATTCCTAGATTATGCTAGAGCTAATATTAAAAATAGTAGACAAGCAATAAATAGTCCTGATACCTTTGTAGACTATGTAAAGTCAACAACTTTACCTACTAAAGATACTGGGACTATTATTTTTGCAAATACAAAAAACCATCCTGTTCATCTTAAGAGAACTAGACTAAGTTGGAAAAACAGCATAAAAGAGGCCTTAAGAGAGGGCTTAATGGCAGGAGCTAATAGTGTATTTCTAGCCTTTTCTAATGATACTCCTAATAAAAGAATAGAGGAAACTAAAGAATATTTTGAAAAAATAGGAATGAAGATTATAGATACTATTGGCTACAATAAAGAAAATAATAGTTTCATATCAAAGGTAGCAGGAAGAAGCTACTATTCGACTAAGACCTATGAAATAGCCAGCGATTCAGAAAATGCTTATGGAGAAAAGGATTATAGCCTTAAGGATAAGTATGAAGATTTTACAAGCTATTTTGCTAGTAATGAACTTATAGATTTAAATGTGGTAGAAAATGCAGAAGAAATAAAGGAAGTTTTAAAAATAGGATTTCAACACCATCAACAAGAAATTTTTGGTATCCTAATCTATGATAGTAATGAAAAGATTATTGGAGCAGAAGAGGTTTTTAAAGGAGCTACTGATGCTGCAATAGTAGATTTAAAAATTATAGCTAGGACTCTATTTAATTATCAGGATGTAAAGGGAATGGCAGTATTTCATAATCATCCTAGTGGCAATCCTACTCCTAGCAGAGAAGATATAGAAATGACTAAAAAGATAAAAAATGTAACTGAAATTTTTGAAATAGAATTTCTGGATCATTTTATAGTTGGCAAAGAAAAAACCCTATCTTTTTCACAAGAAGTTAGTGGTTTTCAAAGTGAAAATCTGAGCTATCAAGATAAGCTAGGGCAAATGTCAATTGTTAAAGAAGATAAGAGTATTTATGATAGGGAAAAAGTTACTCTTGAGGTTGGAGATAAAATAAAAACTGCTCTATCAGATGAAACTATTGTTTTGGATATAGATAAAGACAATGCTATTTTATTTGATGGAAGACAATTTGTTGAGGTTTATGGCTTACAGGGTGATAATGGAAAGTTTTTTTGGAATCATGGCAACTATTCTGATAGCTATCCTCAAAAGAAAGATAGTCAGATAATAGATACTATAAATAAGATGATAGATGAGGACTACGAGGGTTTCGTTAAAGCTTTGATTACAATAGAAACGGGAATAGATAATCCAGACCTATTAGATGAGCTTTACGATAGATTTATGCATAATGATGGGGTAAATCTAATAAATGATTATTTTGACGAGCTTATATATGATTTAGAAGATGAAATTACAATTGGTAAAGAAAAAGATATTGAACCAGTAGAAGTATCAAGTAAGGAAAACGAGCTTTTTAATAAGATGGATGACTTTGTAAATGCCTATACAGACCTATCTAATGCTATGTATGATGCGGACTATGATTTTGCAGATTCCTATCCATTAGAGAAGTCCTTTCATGATATAGACTTTATAGATTGGGTTGAAGCAACTAAGGCAAATTTATCTGAAGAGAAAAAAGGAATGAATGTTGAAAGAATAAATGCTATTACAGATAAAGAAGATAGTAAAAAAGAATCAACTATTGAAAAACTTAATAAACTTAAGGATAAGGTAGCAAAGGGTGGTGTAGATAAACTACAAGACAAAGTGGGAGATAAGAAGAAGGATAGAGAGATATAAGTACAGTAGCATAAGCAACTACTGGATATGGGCAGGCTTCGGTCTGTCCCTTTTTTTGTGTGTCTAATTATTCAATCTTATGTATACTCAAAAAACTATAATTATGATATAATTAAATGTGGATATAATTTACGCAAACATATAGAAGTATTATATATAGAAAATAAATAAGGAGGATATATATGGGATTCAGCTACAATAAACTTTGGAAGATTCTAATTGATGAAGAGATGAATAAGACAGAGTTCCAGAAAGCTGTTGAATTGAGTCCTACCACAGTAGCAAAACTAGGTAAGAATGAGACAGTAAATATGGAAATTCTAGCCCGCATTTGTGATTACTTTGAATGCAGCATAGAAGATATAGTTTCTTATAGCCCTAAAAAAAGAAAGCATGAAAATGAAGATAAATAAGGAGGTACTTTATGGATAGTAATGCACCATATATAGCTTCCCTTACAAGAGAACCTTTTATGTATTATGAAATGAAAATAACTGCAAAGTTACTTGAGAAAGGATTAAGTGAAAAAGAAGCTATAGAAAAAATATTTAAAGAAAATCTATATCAATATCCTACAGAAAGAAGCCTTAAAATGAGAGCAAGAGCTTGTATAAAAAGATTAAATGCACTTGGAGATGAAGAACTCGTATCCTGGATTATAAATAGACCTTTAGATATTTCAAGACAAGTATGTCTATATGCAATGATGAAAGATTCAAGACTTATATGGGAGTTTATGATTACTGTTATTGGAGAGAAATACAGAACCCGTAATTTTTCCTATAGCAGAATGGATCTAAATGTATTTTTCACTAGACTTCAAGAACAGAATGATACTGTAGCAAGTTGGAGTGACTCAACAATTAACAAGCTTAAATCGGTATTTGCTAGTCTCTTAAAAGAGAATGGATATATAGATAAAACCAGTTCTAAAAGGCTTAATGAAGTGCTTTTAGATTATAAACTAAAAGATAAAATAATCGAAAATGGAGATGCAACTTGTCTTCCAGCTTTCAATTATTTTGAGTAAAGGAGTGTAGCAGAGTGAGCAATATAAACGAAAAACTAGATAGATTAAGAAACTTAATTCAAGATCAAGACTTTCTAACAGGGAAAGGACTGAGCAATGAAGTTAATATAAGAATGTTCTGCTATGAACCTAAGGATGAAATGGCAGTAAGGCATTTTACAAAACAACTTGAAAACGATAATTCCCTGGAATGTAATCTTATTTGTCATAATCTTTATCATGTGTTTTTGGAAATATGTGAGGAAAAAAATATTATTAAGAAGATTCCAGATATGGAAGAAAAAAAAGGAAGCGACTACCTTAAAGATAGGATATTAAAGTTTTCAACAACAAAAGCTTTTGCAGAAAAAATGCAGTATGAACCACATGAAAAAGGAGATGTTCTTTTACTTACAGGAGTAGGAGAAGTATATCCATTTATGAGAGTTCATTCTCTTTTAGAAGAATTACAGACAGGATTTGATGACATTCCTATAGTTGTTCTTTATCCAGGAAGTTTTAATGGCAGATCGGTAATATTATTTAATGAATTTACACCAAATGAGTACTATAGGGCATTTAATATAATTTAGGAAGTGGGAGGGAATATAATTGAGAATACAAAATATGTTTTATGATGACATCAATAGAGAGATAAATGGTGTTATCAAAGTTGATCAAGATACGGAAGGTATAATAGAACAGGAACTTTCAGAATATGTTATTACAAGGGAACTTAAGAAACACTTTATAAGTTTTTTTAATTACTATTCAGATTCTTTTGATAGACCGACTGCTGATACAGGTGTATGGATTTCTGGATTCTTTGGAAGCGGTAAATCTCACTTCTTGAAAATCCTTTCATACATTTTAGAAAATAAAGAAGTAAATGGAATTAAGACTGTAGAGAGATTCAGAGAAAAATTTACGGATGATTTAGCAACATTTATGCTGATTGATAAATCAACACAGGCTCCTACAGAAACAATTCTATTTAATATTGATATAGAAGGGCCTATGGAAAAAAACAAGACAGCAGTTTTAAGGGTATTTGCCAAGATGTTTTATAAACACCTTGGATTTTATGGTGAAAATCTTAAAGTTGCAAAACTTGAACAATATGTTGATAGGAGAGGAAAAACAGAAGAATTTAGACGTGTTTTTGAAGAAAAAAACGGTGATTCATGGATAGATTCAAGAGATGTATTTGACTTCTGTGAAGATGAAGTAGTTGAAACACTTATGCAAGTTCTTGGTATGAGTGAAACAGCAGCGAGAAACTGGTTTGACTCCTCTGAAGAAATTGATATTTCAATAGCACAGCTTGTGTCTGAAATAAAAGAATATGTTGATAGTAAGCCAGATAATTATAGGCTTCTTTTCATGATTGATGAGGTGGGACAGTATGTAGGTGCTGATACTGATATGCTCCTTAATCTTCAATCTTTAGTTGAAAAAATAGGCTCTGAATGTATGGGAAAAGTCTGGGTAATGTGTACTGGGCAAGAAGCTCTAGATGAAATAATTAGAACAAGGGCAGACGAATTTTCAAGAATCCAGGCAAGATTCAAGACAAGGCTTTCACTTTCTTCATCATCAGCAGATGAGGTTATTCAAAAGAGAATTCTAAAGAAAAATAATGAGTCCAAAGTCTATCTTGAAGATGTTTATGACAAACAGAAAAGTGTTATGGACAATCTCTTTAAATTTAGAGAAGCAGTTGGAGATATAAGAGGTTTTGAAGGACCAGGAGAATTCTCTGTAAACTTTCCCTTTGTGCCATATCAGTTTATCCTTATGCAGAAGGTATTTTCTGAAATTAGAAAACATGGTAATGCAGGAAAGCATTTATCAGGTGGAGAAAGATCTATGCTTTCTGGCTTTCAGGAAGCTGCACAAAGGGTTCAGGATAGGGATGAGTATGCAATAATTCCTTTTTGGATGTTTTATGACACAGTTCATACTTTTCTTGATGGTTCAATTAGAAGAGTAATAGAAAGAGCAGAAAGAGCAGCAAGAGATGATAAGGGTCTTGAACCTATAGATGTTAATGTCTTGAAGCTTCTTTACATGATTAGGTATGTGGAAGATATACCTGCAAATCTTGATAATATTATAATTATGATGGCTGAAGATATAAGAGTGGATAAGATTGATGAAAGAAACAAGATTCAAAAATCACTAGATAGGCTTATTCACCAGAACTATATTGCAAGAACAGGAGATACATATAATTTTCTTACTGATGCAGAGCAAGATGTAGAAAGAGAAATCAGAGATGAATATGTAGATCCAAGCGAGATTACAAGAAAAATTTCTGAAATGATTTTTGGGAATATATATACAACAAAAAAATTCCGTTATGAAAAGAAATATGACTTTGAATTTGATAAAAAAGTAGATGGTGTAAATTATGGTAATCCAGTTGGAGGAATGGAACTAGAGATTCTTACTATTGCAACAAGCGTAATAGATAAACAGGAACTTAGACTGATGACTGAATCTCAGAACAAGGTTCTTGTGGTACTTGAAGATACGGAATACTACAACTTCATAGAAAATGCTATGAAAATAGATAAGTTTGCAAGAAAGAAGAATATCCCACAACTTCCAAAATCAATGCAAGATATTATAAGAAGTAAACAAGACGATGCTGAGCATTTTAAAGAGGATGCCTTAGTGGAACTTAAAGAGGCTTTTATGAAAGCAAAGTTTTATATAAATGGAGATAGGACTACAGTAAAAGCTGGAACACCACAAGCTAAAATTGATGAAGCATTAGAGTATCTAGTTTCTAATGTATATAATAAACTTGACTTGATTACAAAAAATGCAGATTCAGATGAAGATATTTATAAGATTCTTGATGGAAGAGAAGATGATGGTATAATGCTAGGACTAGAGTCCAACAGAAAGGCAGCAACTGAGATTGAAACCTACCTAATAGCTCAAAACCAGCAACACCTTCCTACCAATATGGCAGATGTTCAGAAAAGATTCACATCTATTCCTTATGGATGGCGAGAAAGAGATGTTGCAGCTGTAGTTGCAAGATTAATCTATGAACAAAAAGTAATTGTTAAATACGGTGGAGAAACCATAAGAACAGATGATGAGAGGCTTCCAGAACTTTTATATAAGAGAAGTGAAATAGGGAAAACAAAGATTCAAAAACGTGAAATGATAAGTATTCAAAAGATAAAAGAGGCAAGAGACTTTTTAAGAGATTTCTTTGACCTTATGGATGTGCCAGAAGATGATGATGGACTTGTAGATTTTATTATTTCTAAATTTGAAAATCTAGAAGACCATTATGATGAATTACTTAATAAATATGAGGGTAATAACTATCCTGATAAAAAGAAAATAATTGAAGCAAAGGCTACTGTATCAGATCTTCTTTATGCAAAGACAGATAATATTGCCCTTGTAAACAAGCTTATTGATATGGAAGATGAGCTTGAAGATATGCAGGAAGATATGGAATCTATTGAAGACTTCTTTAAGTCACAGGTAGATACATTTGATGAAGCAACAAGACTGGAAAGCTTGCTTCGTTCAGACCTTGATTACCTTCAAAATGAAAGTGAAGTAAACGATGCACTTAATAAAATTAGACTTATAGTCAATATCAATCCTAAAAAAGATGATTTTGATTATAGGGATGTTCCAAAACTTAATGATTATATGAAGGTAGTGAGAGAAGGACATAATAGGCTTCTTTATGGCAAACGTGAAGAAATCCTTGAAATTGTAAGACAATGTATGGAAGAAATCCATAGGGGAGATAAAAATGATAGGATTATCGGCAATATAATTAAGAAAACTGATGATTTTTATACACAAAAGAAAAAGGAAATTGCTGAAACAGAAAGTCTTAGAATTCTTGATGGATTTATTCCTAGTCTTTGGTCTGAAAAGGATCAGGCAGTCAAAGATATAATTTCTATTGAAAAAAGTAATGCCGAAGCTGAAAGAAGACGTAATGATGAAGAAGGAAAGCAAAGTGGAGAAAATGATACTGTAAAAGAAACTGAAGTATCACCTGAGCCTGAAAAGAAAAAGCATATTAAGAAATTCTATAGGCAATCAATATTCCCTGCAAGAACTTTGGAAAGTGAAAGTGACATAAGAGAGTATCTAGAGACTATTGAAAAAAATCTTATGACACTCTTAGGAGATTGTGATGGTATAGAAATAAACTAAGAAAGGAAAGGTAGGATATGAATAAAACAGCGATAAAAAACTTTGCAATCTGGGCAAGAAGAGAACTTATCGAAAAAGTTACTAAGAAAGCAAAGATATATGGAATAGAAAAAGATAAAGAAATGAAGGAGATGGATACTGCTCTTAATGGGCAGGTCCTGACTTCTGATGATAAAAAAGCAAGAAGAATATTAATTGAAAAAATAGATAAAGATGGCTTTGATGAAACTATAGAAGAGGTTGCTTATACATGGTTTAACCGTTTTATTGCCATAAGATTTATGGAAGTAAATGGATATATGCCTAGCCATATAAGAGTTTTCACTTCAGAAAATAATGAGTTTGAACCTCAGATTCTGTCAGAAGCTATACATATTGATTTACCAGGGCTTGATAAGTCAAAGGTTCTAGAACTTTATAATGCTGGTAACAAGGAAGAGGAACTTTTTAATTATTTATTTATTACTCAATGTAATGCTTTAAACGAAGTTCTTCCAGGAATGTTTCAAAAACTAAATGACTACACAGAGCTTCTTCTCCCAGATGGGCTTTTAAGAGATGATTCTGTAATAGATGTAATGATAAGTGAAATACCTGAGGAAGACTGGAAAGAACAAGTTCAGATAATAGGATGGCTTTATCA
>ENA-UOOI01002540-UOOI01002540.1-fermentation-metagenome-genome-assembly--contig:-NODE-2540-length-15596-cov-7.330802_pt1 | contig 15596 bp, 9 predicted proteins | sample MGYA00245779_ERZ724027 | MGnify/ENA primary metagenome ERZ724027 (study PRJEB28704, sample SAMN03018318) | fermentation metagenome | biome: anthropogenic terrestrial biome; feature: soil; material...
TAGTAATACTGATCTTGATGCGCATCGTCGCTTTCGCGAAGCATGTTTCCACTAAGGTCATAGAAGTAATTAACCACTGAATCCCGAGTATACCCGATTTCAGTCGTTTGCTGCGCCACTTTCCATATCTCGTTAAACTCAGTAGTGACTGTTGTCGTTGTGGACTGCGAAAAATCCTGTTGATCGCTGGCTCTTGTTACATGCTTTACAAGGTTCCCCATGCGATCATAGGTATACTGCTCTGAATAAGTCGTTCTATAATCAAATCCTTCATCCCTTTTTGTCTGCATACCGGATGAAGATTGAATTTGGTTTCTGCCATCATTTTGGTAAGTATGTGTCATGCTTTTATTTGTATAATCCACTGTAATAACGCGGCGGGATCCATCCTCGGGATCAGTATACCGGTACTGATAGGAACCTTCCTGCCAGCTCTCCGATACCTTATTACCCATAGTATCATAGCCCCAGGTAAATGATTTCTCAGGAACGGCATTACAGTACCTCGGTGCGGCTGCATTAATCAACTGACCTAAATCATTGTAAGTATAACTTGTGGTTCGGGTTCCGCCATAAAGTATATTGCTCTCTATTCTAGGATAGTTCCCGGGAAGCTGTGTCGATTCATCATCAGCACCAACGAACACCAGCCAATCAACTGGTACATTTCCTCCACTGCCTGATTCAGTAGCTGAGACAATTTTCCCATCCTCGCGATAGGCATACGTAAAGCCTAAATTAGCAGAACCCCAGTTGTAGTTGAGTGACACCAGTCGATAGGAGCGGTCATATTGATAATCTGCTGTCATAAAACTATTGCCGTAGATAACTTTCTTGCGGCTTCCATTTGGATCATATTGGAAAGTAAATGTTTGCCCGCCCCCATTGATTGTTTTCATCCGGGCTCCGGCATCATATGCATAAGTTGTTGTTTCACTGGTACCACGGGTTGTATGGGTTTCTGCTACAGTACGCCCACCACCGTAATAGTAATTTGAAGTGTAATTATACCCGGCATAAGTTGATGTTAGATTTGTGGCGTTTTCCCGAATTAAGCGGCTCGCAGCGTCATAAGTCATGCTTCTTTCAAAAGTCCCCTGCCCTATTCCGTCCTGAGCAAGAACCGGAGCTGAAGTTTTGATTAAGTTGCCATTACGATCATACTCATTGGTAGAAGTCTTTGAAGTACTCGTAACTGCCCCATCGGCGTTCCTTTCGTACTTATATAAAGTAATTGATGTTTGCCGTCCAAGGTTATCATAAGTCATTACACTCTTGCCAATCTGCGGCATAGCACTGTCGGATGTTAAGACACCCTGCTTTAGTAACGCCAGATTCCCGGCAAGATCGTATTCCTTTTCATATTCAAAGTCACTGCCAGAATTGACAGATGTCGCTTTAATCTCTCTGTTTAGTGCATCATATTCATGTCTGGCAATTGCAAAAGCACCCTGAACCTTGTACCGCTTCCATTGCAGATTCCCATTGGCGTCGTAATTGTAATAGGAAATGAGATTGAGCGGCGCAGTAACTTTGATCATGCGGCCCAACTCATCATACTCATAACTGGTACTCTTTCCCCTCTGGTCAGTCTCTCTGGTGAGTAATGTATTTGCATTATATTCCATTACTTTTTCAAAATTGTAGGTAGGATTGGGTTCAGGCATTGAGAGTACTGTCAATACCGTTTCAAAATTGGACAGTCGGGTGTTGACATAGCTTAATGTAGAAGCATCAATCGCTTTTGGCCGTTCCTGAGCGGTAAGAAGCCCGAATTTATTGTATTGATTCTTAAAAATAGTACCGTTGGCGTCTACTGAATACATCGGCCTGCCGAACATATCTCTTTTATAGAACCCGATTAGCTTGCGTTGCCCGTTTTCTGTATAGAATACAGATTCCAATTGGCCAAAAGAATCATAGCCGTATTCATAAATAATGGTTGGAACAGCGCTGGGATATTGGGTATTTGTGTTATATACGGTTTTTGTTTTTATATCGAAATTTGCGGTATAAGTGTATGAGATACGGTAATTCGCCGATGTGAAGCTCCCACGAGGTTCAACCGATTGAAGAACACCGTTTGTTTCATTATAAATATACTCAAAACTGACTGTATCAGGTGCATGGGCATACTGCCTCGGATCTGTTACCGTTTTGACCTGATGATATAACGGTTCATAGGTATAAACGGTAGTGTTATTCACAGTCTTTGGGTCATTACCATAACAATCTTCAATGGATTTGATCAACTTACCATTTGTATCATACTCAAATTTGGTTGAAATATTGTACCCCTGAGTCTTGCTATGCGTCTCTTCTATAATCTGATACTGATTATTGTATTGAAAAGCTTGGCGTGGCTGTCCCCCGGCCAATGCCGGAGAAATTAGCTCGGATAGTGTTGAATCAGGGTTATGCAAATAAGTTATGGTGCTATTGCGCCCATCGGTTACACTGGTACTATTGCCGGAATATGTAAATGTCAAAAACTTGACATTTGGTGTATATGCATTTCCGCTCGTGTCATAAGACGTGACATTTGAGCTGATGTTGTTTACCTGACCGGAGTAATAGCCAACCATTGTCTGATGCCCCAAACCGTCTTGTACATAAGTATTTAGGGGATCCATATGGTAAACAAAATGTGGTTCACTTCCGGTTTCAGCAGTCAATTCGTAAGGGAGAGTAAAATGTAATTCTGACCACGAAGGAAGCCCATTTTGGTTTACAACATTAACAGAAAAGTCAATTTTAAATGCCTTACCGGTTGCTGGATCCGTCTTTGTCAATATGTAGTCCAAATATCCTTCCTGAGTATAGTAATAGAAAACCTCATTTTCTGTACTTGCTGCGCGGCGCAGTGATTGAATCTTTGCTGTAACTGGATCGCGATTAATGTAAAGTGCATGGCCAAACCTGTCACGCACCTCTGTCAGCCAATATTTATCACCAAATAGCGTATGGATTAACTCGGTTCCATCTTTATATCTTACCTTATAACCACCGCTGACAGCTTGTAAATCGGTAAATTCACCCTTTGGAGAAATCCATCCACCTTCCGCCTTTTGGGCATACACATGACAGCTGCCGTCTTCATGAGTTTGAATTGCAGAACCGACGTTATCAAAAACAATTGAGGAGTCATAACTCATACGCCATCCGGGTCCCAAGGCTGAGTTTTCTGAACTGTTCATGTTATAATACTGCGCTATGGCTAATACCGGCCCGCGCCCGGCCAGGGCCAAATGAGTCTTTGATGCTATAAGATTGCCGTTAGCCGTATTTATGCCCATACTGCCTGCAGTGCCCAAATTCCATGGAACAATATTATAGTATGACTCCATACCCGTTACTATCGCCAAAGGAACAGTAAAACTAAAAACTCTTGATTTGGCTTGACTATCCTTAGAGCCGACCTGATAATAATAGGTCAAACCGGGAGCAATACCTGCGATGGTAACCGTATGATTCGCATCGATACTGGGATCTGTCTGAGAATAATTGGAGCATGTGTCTGTCGTTCCGAAATATAGTATGCCGTCAGTGGCAAAATCAGTGTTCCATGTTACAGTTGCATTAATAAGTCCATCACTGCGGTTAGCTGTCGTAGCATTATAGCCGCTATAACTTATGTCTGGAGTAGTCACCTGTATTTCTCCGAGATCTATCGTATATAGCCCGGATGTATCCCATGAGTATTGGTTTCTCACGAAATATTCATATGTGGCACTAGCCTGTAACCCTGTGATTTCAAATTTATGGCGATATCCATCTGAGAAGCTCGGGTATACTGCTGCCCGGAATTCGGTCTCGCCTATTTCCCGGTAATATAATTCCGGAGCAGTATTAGTATCAGTCGAATAACAGATGGCCATAGCATTTTTATCAAGAAAAGCAGGTTCAGGAGAAATTGAAGTTGCTGCAACAGATGTCCAAGGCCACAGCGACACATTCACCCCTGGATTCCCTTCCCAATCAAAGCCGGAGAAAGATAGATTGGTATTGAAACTTGGCAGAGTCTTTTTTGTCCATGTTGAAGAATTAGTCGACGAGTAGCAATTGGAGTGCGCAGCACACCACGTCTCAATTAAGACTCCATATTCTGTATTAGGTATCAGTCTTGTCTCCGCAGTATCTCCGAAATCTACAGAGTGGCTTGTTGCCAATGAGCTTTCAGGGATAGATATTGTATTTGCACCGACATTAATAGTAACCCTTCCATTTGTGCTGTAATTAGTTCCTGAAATTCCAGGGTTATAGGGGAATGTGGTTGACCAGCCTATGCGATAACTAAGCTTGTCCTTGAAACCTAATACTGCCAGATCCTCATTAGATGGAGTGTTGTGCACCCCATATGCGTTTTCAATCAGGGGTACATGTGAGTAATACACCTGTAATTTAGGATACTTGGTGCTATCCGAATATTCTTTGGAAGCAAAATTTCGGATATAACCATATGAGGAATGGTAAGTCCAAAGTAAGATACTGCGAGATGGATTGTTAACCAGGTTTGTAATTACCGATGGCGATATTGCTTTATTCCATGTTTGAACACTGTTTGGTAGATTTTGCGCCAGAGGGTCACTAGGTTGGGATCTGGAAACACCCGAATTGTTCCAGGTAACAGTACCCTCATTCCAATCGGTTGCCGAAAAAACAACTGCATGGGCTTTTATGCCAGTCGAAGGCTTATCGCCTTCAACATCATAGCAGTATAGCGATAAATTGGCGCTCTCAATGTACGAGTTCGTCGGCAAAGATTTAAGATTGAATTTGAGTAGCCCCCAGCTGCGCGATTCTTTCACAAAAATTCCTCTGTAGACACCAACTCTGATTTTCTTTGCATTTGCACCAGTTCCATAGGTGTTGTTGGCACCATATTCATCGACATAGGCATCACCGACTCGCGCTGGTGTCCATAATGTAGGATCCAAAACAACCGGATACGCTCTTTTGGGATCTTTCATCCAGGCTGGATTAAGGGATACAGTTACATTTACATGGTTGCCAGCTATTTTATAGTCCGTTTTTATGTCATAAGAGATCTCCCCGTTTGAGTCTTCAACAAACGGTGTAGACATTGTAACTTTGGTACTTCCTTTAGCATCTACGAACTGAAGCAATTGGTTTTCATCAAACTCTGGTTTTAACCCGTAGCCTTTATAGGAGTAGCTGTAACTCATGGGCGACTCAGATGACGGGATGATAATTTCTTCTTTGACTTTTTCGGCGGTTACGGTATACCGGAGACTTACATCTCCCGATATTTTCTCATAACTGATCGAGTTCTTATCTTTGAGGCCTCTTGTTGGATTAATATCTTTCATCTTGAATACGATGCGCTCTTTATCACTTAACATCATTACAAATGATTCATTCGCGTACCGGGAAGTCAAAAAACCGAATTTGTTTTTGAGAACACCGAAAGTAAACTGATCTCTGTAAATACTAACCTCGTCACCAGACTTATTCTCAAAAACACCAAACTCCTGATCCCTGAGTTCAACAGGCTGTTCGGTACTAATACTAAAGCGCTTAATATTATCGTCGGATTTGGCAACCTGATTGAGTTCAGTAAAATACAGGTCGATATCCTGCCATTTGCCTTTAGTATCTTGATAATGAACAGGTCCTGTATAGAAATCGCCCCTCATAAGATTGTCATGTGCCGGGTAAAATTTGGCCATTTCTTCACGCATATCAACTAATTCAGCAGGTTCAACCGCAGAAGTAATCTGGAAGACGAAAAGTAAAGACAGCAGTACTATTCCGATAACGAATTTGATCTTTGCCATGATTATCGCTCCTTTTAAACTGTTTTCACTTATTTAACAGGAAAGCCTATCTAGCCGTTAGTTTCGTTTCCGAATAGTAAACTATCGACAGATAATAATGATTCTACTGCAATTAAGAAAACCCCTTTGTCGAAAAAGCACGGTTATTAACGGTTTCCACCTGATTACCTCTGATTTTGCGGGCAGGGAAAAACAGCCCGGTATAGAATTTATTAACAAAACCGTTCCCATTCAAGCAAGTCAGAAAACGGGGGGAAAACGTTGAAATCAATCACCCGTGGCTTTATTGTTTTTTTTATCTTTGCGCTGACCTGTGCTACCGCTTACTGGCCGATCAGCGGAGCTGATGGGCTGGTTAGCCTGAACTGCAAGAACAGCGACGTACGCGACATATTGCGCGGTCTTGGCGAACAAGCCGGTGTTAATCTCATTGTTGATCCTTCCGTAAGCGGTACGCTCACCATGACGCTTACGGAAGTTTCATTTGAGACCGCACTTGGTGTTGTCTGCGAAGCCGCCAAACTCACATATGTAAAAGAAGGTCCGCTTTATCGGGTCGTCCGCAAAAGTTACAGCGTACATTACGAACAAAACTTGCTCAGTGTAGAAGCGCAGCAGGCTGATCTGGCTTTACTGCTGACTGAAATTTCACGCTCCACCGGAATTAATATCATCCCGCACCCCGGGGTAACCGGTCAGGTTAGCCTGCTGCTGCACAACCTGCCTCCCGATAAAGCTTTGGCAATCATTGCGGATGCTTCCAGCTGCCGTTTGGAAGTGCGCGAAAACATTTATCATTTCCACCCCAGTTTTGCTCCTGCTGGTGAGACCTTTACGGTCACCTACGCAGACGGACGACTCTCCGTGGAAGCCAAAGATGCCGACATTAGCGCCCTGGCGCGCCGGATCACGGTTGAGACCGGAATTGTACTGGCCCTTGACAGCGGCGTGGCAGGCAAAGTGAACGCTGCTTTCAATCAGTTGCCTGCAGAGGATGCCTTGCGACTGCTTTTCGAAAGCAATGGCTTTCGGTTGGCACGCGTCGACTCCGGCTATTACCGCATCACAAAACCCGATGGTTTTCTCTTCATCCGATATCAGGACGGCAAACTCAGTATGGATGTCCGCAACGCGGATCTGAAAGCGGTTGTTGATGAGCTTGCCCGACAAACAGGATACAACTTCCTGGTTGATACAGGCCTTAACATCAGAGTATCCGGAGGATTCCAAAACCTTGCCTTAATCAACGGGCTGACGGCATTCTTCGAGGCCAATGGCATTACACTGGAACAGCAGGCAGGTGTTTTCCGTGTCAAACGCTTGACAAACCAAAATAACATTGCTGTGCGCCTGGGTGAAAACAATCTGCTAGATATTGATGCCTACACCGCCCCGCTAAATGTACTCCTGCGCGAAGTCGCCGCCCGGACGGAAATCAACCTGATTTTGTACAGTTCGGTTAACTGGTTGGTGAATAACATCCAGCTGCACGGCGTAACTCTCGAGCAGGCCCTTGACCTGCTGATGCAGGGCACATCTTATTCCTGGCGCAAGATTGGCGAAACCTATGTAGTGGCCGATGGCATAAATCTGCGTCCTGATGCGCTAGATTTTGTCGAAGTTGGCATTATCGTCTGCAAACACCTTGGTGCCGAAGTTATTTTCAACGCCCTGCCCCCGGCTCTGCCGCAGGCCAATTTCAAATTAATCAAAGAGCAAAATGTTCTGGTAGTAACAGGCTCTCAAAAGTTCATCGAAAAAGCGCGTGCCTTTATCGCCGTATTGGATCAGCCATCGGATGAGATGGTTTCGGAGATCATTCAAGTTAATAATATGAAAGCCGAAGATGCTCTTAAGTTAATCCCAGCATCGATCCCCAAAACCGACGTACTTGTACTCCGCGAAGCTAATGCCCTCGCGGTTACAGGCACCCGTTCGTACCTCAAGAAAATCCGCGACTACGTTACGATGATCGACCTTCCAGCCCCGATGGTCCTGTTTGATATTCTGGTGCTACAGGTCAATCATAACAACGCGCTCTCGTTTTCAGCAGGTTTGTCTTTTCAGTACGGGAATGTCTTGGTCAAATTCGGCGGCGGCGTTACGGAAGTGTCATTAGTCGATGTCCCCAAGACGGCTGTGACAACCAACCTAAGCGTTTTAATAGATGAGGGCATAGTCGAAGTACTGGCCAATCCGAAATTGGTAACACTCAGCGGGCATCAGGCATCATTTCAGGTAGTGACTAAGCACCGTTATGCCATACCGGAAAATACCAGCGGCGGCGGGCAACAGACTCAGCCAACATCCACCGTACAAACTGTAGATGCCGGTATTGACCTCTCGATCGCGCCGTGGGTTTCGGCTGATCGCCAAATCACGATGGATATCAAGCCTAAAATCAGTGAGTATGTCGGGTCATTGTCATCCACCCCCGGAGCGGTATCACTGCCGACTACCAACGAGCGCGCCACCGAAACCACCGTCCGGGTGAGCGATGGGCAAGCAATTATCATCAGCGGCCTGATCCAAAAATCAACCCGAAAAAATGTAAAGAAATTCCCGATCCTTGGTGATATTCCACTAATCGGATTGCTCTTCCGTAAAACGGAGACGATTACTGATCATACTGAGTTCATTATCCTGGTAACGCCAAAAATACTGGACAATCCGGAGGCTATGCAGGAATATATGGCAGAAATGGGCGACCTGCTGCAGACCGGGCAAGATGACGAGCAAGGAACTGATCAGAAAGTGGAAGACGCTGCCGAAGCAGGGTCTGAAGCTGAACCTGATGAGGATGAATATGAAAAGGGTCCAAGACGGAGAAGACCGCTCGCATCTGAACCATAAAACATAAACCATAGAACATAAAACCGTACCGCAAAAACCAAGGGCTGCCGCAATGGCAGCCCCTGTTATTCCAGATTGATGGTGAGCTTCGTTCCGGCGGCGTCCAACACGATACGATCCCTTCCAATACTGACGACCGTTGCATCTGCGACAGTATCTCCCACTTTTACCAGCCAGGACTCTCCGTCAGGGGAATCACCCCGGCGCATCAAAACTGCCCGCGCATCTTTGCCGGGAAAGACCGCAGTCAGAATCAGCTGCAACTGAGGACCCAAACTTGGATCGGGTTTGGCAGGTGCTCCCGTATCGCTCTGCACCCCCTCAGAATTGGCGACTCCGGTGGCAAAAAACAGGCGGTTAATGGCGGCCGCACCGCCTTTGACGTCGACGGCCGTACCGACAATACCATTGCTCCCAGCTCCGGCAACAACGCTCGCAGGGTCATTGGCGGCGCCACCGGCAGCAGGCCGGACAGCGTGCGCGTCCCGCCCCTGTGTTTGATCGGCCGCCCCGAACCGCCTGCTTTGAACCGGTATCGCCACAGGCGCCAGATACTGTACCAGCGCATATCCGGCATAGATCGCAGCCAGCGCCAGTATAAAGTAGACAACTATATACGGTGCCTTTTGTTTCATGGATTCACCCCGCCTGCGCCTGCGGCTTCAGCTTCGGCCAGCGGAAACACTGCGCTAACCGTCATGCGGCAACGTAAAACCCGGGCATCAGCTTCACCGCCATCAGCCACTTCCAGTCCTTCAATGGTCATATACTTTTCGGCATGACCAATGGAATAAAGCATGCGGGCCAATCCCTCCACCTGACAATCGACCAACAGCGAAACACTGGCCCTGACAAGACCCTGATACTGATCTGTTCCAATGATGTCCTTGCTTATCACTGAAATTCCGGCCGCACGGGCCAACTCTTCCAGAGTACGTAATAAGGTCATGGGACTTTTGGCTGCAATCTGATCACCAAAAAAGGCGTCTTGCAGTTCGCTCAATTTCGCGTCAGTGGCTGCACTGCGTCGATCACCAGTAGCCGCTTCTGTAATGGCGTTGGCCTGCTCCGCCCATTGCTGCTCAATCTCAGGCCATTGTGTGATGGTGCCAGATACCTTGCGTAGGGCTTCCGGACCAGCAAAGCGCGCCAGCAGTATGATGACCGCCAGAATCAAACAGACAGTCACCACTGTTTTTTCACGACGGGTCATGGTGCCACCTGCCTTTGCCTTTGTGCCTGAAGCAGCGTTCCGCTTAAATGAAACTGCTCAGTTTTATAGTTTTCCTGTTCGAGCAGCACAATTGAACCTCTGAACCGCAAATCCGCGAAAACGCCGCATTCTTCCAGAGCAGACAATACCCTGCTAGCCTGCGGCGCAGTCCCAGCCAAGTCGACCAGCTCATCTCCTTTAAAGACAAGCGACGTGATTTGGGTGCCTTCCGGTAATACTGCTGCGATACCCTGCAATACATCCAGATAATCGCGCCGTTCCACAAGGAGTGCAGAAAGCAAATCCGCCTGCTCCTCAGCTGCACCGATTTCGGCAATTATCTGGGTGGCAGTCGCATAGCGCTGAGCGTTTTGGGTGATCCATTCCCGGCCATAGCGGACTGCTTTTGCGGTTCGAAGCATCGAAAATGTTAATCCGCCCAAACCGAGCAAACAGGCGGCTACCAGTGGTATTGAGAAAGCCCTGCTCCGCCATACAGACCGAAGTCGGCCACGACCGCCTGTTGCCCCCGGGCTCGTGTTGGCAGCATTCCCGACACCAGCCGCAGCCGTGCACGCGGGCAAAAGGTCTGGTCCCGCTGCCGCCTTGCCGGATGCAATGAGCGCTACGCCAATCAGAGCGGCCAAGCCGCTGGCATCACCGCTGGCTTCATCAACAGTATCATTACGTGCGGCTATCCGCGAGGAGACAACCGTCTGGATCCGACCTTGCTTGGCTCTCAGCCCAGCACTATTGAGCAGTTCTACCGCTTGACTGACAAGCGCACGATCGCTGCCAAAAACCAGGCCACTGCTGTTGGCAGAAGCCCTTCCCCCCAGGACATCGGGGGTACCCGCTACCCCTTGGATTCCTTGGGCCAGTACAGTGCGCTTAATTTCTCCGACCCAATATGACAAATCTGCAGCACCAGCCTGTGCATCTGCCGCCTCAGTCCCCACATCTGCCCCCATAATCCGGTAATGCGATACTCCCTCGATTCCGGAGTAGACAAATTCACACGATGCATCGTGCAAAACCGCCACCCACACGTTTTCCGCCGTCGTTAGCCGGTTTGCAGCGGCTGCTAAGGCGAAGGCGGCATGCTGTACGCCGCAAATCCGAAACCCGCCAGCTGCGGCAGCAGCCAGGCATTCATCGGTTCCTTCGCTGCGCCACGCCGCAACCAACAGCTGCACTGCTTCTTTGCTGCGGCTGAGCACCTGCCAGGCCGGCCTGACATCAGTGGCGGCCAAACCAGCGCTTTCAAGAGCCATTGAGACCGCGCCGGGCATTTCATCGGCGGACACAGGCGGCAGCGACAGACGACTAATAACGACCGGTCCCGCACCCACTATGACAATATTCCGCGCCCAACCAGCCTTGCGCATGCTGACCAGCTGTGCTCTTAGATCAGGTGCCGCAAAGTCAATCGCCGCGGACCTGGTAATCTCTAGTTGATTGTCGCCACGGACGTTACTGTTGGCATTACCGCGGATTGCGCTGCCACGGGGGCTGTGTGCCTCGATGGCAGCCAGCACCTTGGTGCGATTGTTCCATGATATTACAGTCATCCTGCTCCTACATTTGCGGATGGTTCATCACCGCCTTCCGATGGGGAAGACAACAAGCCTTCCTTCCAATAGAGCACTTCCAGAACCCACTGACGATCATCCGGTTTTTCGCGGAACCGCCGCACAATGGCATCTATGTTGTAACGACTGTTTTCCCCGCACTCTACCGACACGTTAATTCCAAAGACAGAAGAGCTTACGGTCACTAGCTGCCTGGCATAGTCCTGAACCCCTTCGTCCATACCGGCGGCAATCATCGCGGCAATCAGGTCATCAACTATACGAAACTTCCTGGTGCCCCTGAACACGAATTGAGCCTCTTCCGCAGCAATTCCGCATTCTGACAAAATACAAGCCGTCTGATCCGCTGTCAAGAAATTGACGTTATAAAGACCGCCGAAAAAAAACAGGCCATCCAGCATCTCAAGATGTTTGCGATGCATGCTGGGCATTTGCAGCAGATCATCGTAGTTTTTCAGGCGTATGTTTTTTTCCTGCAAATCCTTCAGCTCGCGAGCCAGCCGTTCGGCCACGAAATCGTCAATACCCACGCCGCAACAAAAACTCTCAAATACGTCCGGCGACAGAATGTTCGGATTAACCATGCCATAAGTCGTGATCATGTCTTTAATGCGCTCATAATGCTCACCGGCAGCGCGGACCAGTTTTAGCTCGGATTTATGGCCCAACAAGCTATCGCGGCATTTCAACGGCGGGGTTTGCCGGGCATAGAAAGGCTGCTCGGCTCCGAATTCGCGTGCATCCTGATCCGTATCCCGCCAATCCATAACGGAATCAACCGCGCTTTTGTCTTCCTTGAACAATCTGCGCAACATACTGATGCTGACGGTATTGAGGTTGATCCGGCTGCCTTCATCCCAAACGGCTGCGGAAACCGCCCTGCCCGGAAACAGCGCTTGCATGCGACTGATCCATTCCTCCGAACTGGTATCCGCCCATGCTTCATCAGGCAGATCGTAGTCATTCACATCCTGCAGCATCTGATCAGTGATTATCTGATAAACGGATCGGGCTGCGGCAGCCGTTTCCGCTGTAGTGACCATATTATGTGCGATCCCGGCTTCCATCGTAATACGGGTCACAAAGGACACTATCACAGCCGACAACAGGACAATCAGCCACATGACCATGACAAGCGCTGCCCCACGCTGGCGCAAATATGCCAAAACCGCTCACCTCCCCAGCCTGGAACCGCGCTGCAATTGCCTGACCATCAGTTTGACAGCAGTTGGCGGAAAGTCATATGCCGGATCCTCTGACTGGGAAGGCTGTAAAGACAGCCTGATCTCAACCAGATCTGGCAGGCGCGCTTCGACCTGTCTGGAGTCCCAGAAATCAAGCCAGGTTTTACGGGTGGCATCGTAATAGCGAAATGTCAGCTTTTGAACCCCATCAAGAAAGGATTCATCCAGATATGACAAGTCGGGCGGATTTTCGGGATCATCGGTGGCTGCGCGGAATACGGCCCGGTAGCCCGGATCATAGCGATATTCAATAGTCTGAAAGCCCCAAACCCCTCCGGGAACAACGCAGTGCACGCCAGCAGAATCGCCCTGAAAATAACAGCTGGTATTAGTCTGTGACAGGTATGAGTTTTGTAAATCACTGCTGATTCGGGAGATGAGATAGCGCCCGGATTGCATTAAGTCAGTGCGATTGCCAGCGTTGGTCCACGAATCCACGCCAGCCTGAAAAGCCTGCGCCACAAATGCCATGATAATGACGGTCAAAGAGATGGCCGCCATGATTTCAACCAATGTGAATCCCTTTTGCCGGTTCATTGCCTTATTGCTCATTCCTCAATCACAGATAAGCTGGTCTGCCTGCGTGCAGCCGCCCCCTGCCACGATACAGTCACCACAAGCCGTTTCCACCCGGTCAATTCCAATTCTGCTTTCCGCGACTCCCAGGAGAAACGCTCCCAGGGAGTATCAAAACGCCCGGATGACATGCTCTCAATCCCGGAGACGATTTCCTCAAGTTTATACTGGCATAGCCACAATGCGATACTGGTGTCTTCCGCATCATGCTGCACATTCAGTCCCTGGCTCACTCCGCCAAGCAGGAGACTAACCGTCAACCCCAGCAGGGTAATTGCGGCAATCACCTCAATGAGGGTAAACCCGCCTTGGTTGCCTCGGACACTGCGGTTAGGAAATCTCACGGCTTCAGCTCCTTTTCAATCCGCCAACGGCCGTTGCTGGGTGCTACATCCAAGCGGTAAACCTGACCAGCAGTATCCGCAAAAATCGCCATGCCGCCACTGGAGGAGCCATCCCCCCAAAAATCAACGCGGACTATTGTGCCATTACAATCATCATGCAGGCAAAGCCGATCATCGTGCAGCTGGAGCGGCTTGATGTTGCTGAACTGCTCAATGCTGATGCGCTGGTGACTATAGTCTATGATCACTGTAACCGGAGAATTAGTACGAATGGCTTCGCTTCTGGCGGTACCGAGCAGCGCTTCCACGTCCCTGATGGCAGTGCGCACCTGGAGGGAACGCACTGTTTCGAAAAGCGCCGGTACTACTACCGCCATAATCGCGGCCATCAGCACCAACACCGCCATAACTTCCAGCAGAGTAAAGCCGTTTTCTGCTTTCCTTAACATCTTTCCTGTCATAGTCTACCAATTGGCGATATCGGCAGCTTCGCCGATTCCGCCTTCCATGCCATCGCTGCCGAGCGAATAAAGATCATAGCCCTCCGTATTCCTTTTGCCGGGGCAGATATAGCGGTAAGGGTTCCCCCAAGGATCAACCGGAACGTCTTTACTGAGATAAGGACCATTCCATTTTTCCGGAACAGGCGGCAATAGCGGTCTGATGCGCAAAGCTTCCAAGCCCTGATCGGTGGTCGGATAAGTCCCATTATCCATACGGTATGATGCCAGTGTCATATCAAAGCCGGCAATTTGAGAACGAGCCGAATCCTGCCGGCCCTGTGCCAGTCGTTTAAAGACCTCCGGTCCTACCAGTCCGATCGCCAGTGCGATCAGAATAATAACCGCCATAATCTCAATGAGCGTGAATCCCGCCTGGGATGCGAGCAACTTCTTCATCCGAGTGCCTCCATTCAGGTCAGTGTCATTAATACATCAATCCGCCAATTGATAAAACAGGCAAGAGGATGGCCAGTAGAATTGTTCCGACAATGAAAGTCAGGACGACAATTATGGCCGGTTCCATCATTGCCAGCAGACTGCGCAACAAAGTCTGGACTTCTCCGTCATAGGTGCGCGCAATATTCTCCAGCATCTCCTCGAGCTGGCCGGATTCTTCGCCCACACCAATCATATGAAGTGCCAATGGCGGGAAAACACCCTGTGCTCTAAAATGGGCGCTGATACTGCCGCCTTCCCGGATACCTGCGATCGCTTTTTCCAATGCGGTTTCGAGCACTTTATTATTAATGGTGTGCTGCAAGATCTCCAATGCCTTGATGAGCGGAACGCCGCTCTGTAACATGGTCCCCAGGGTACGGGCCATGCGGGCGGTAGTGGTCTTTGTTTTAAGCTTACCGAATACCGGCAGTTTCAAGGCTAATTGATCAAAATGCATTCTGCCGGTCGCAGTGTTGCGGTAAGCTCTTAATAAAGTCAGGCTGCCCAGAATAGCCAACACCAGCAACCACCAGTAGCCGGCCATGAAGTTACTGACCCCTACGACCAAGCGGGTAATAGAGGGCAAATCACTGCCCGCTTGTGCGAAGATATCCTGAAACTTGGGAACAACCCATAACATCAGCGTAATCACAGCACCTAAAGTGAAGGTTAACAGGAAGAGCGGGTATACCATGCTGGCCTTAATGCGGCCGCGGATCTCTTCCTCTTCTTCCAGGACACCAGCCAGCCGCTTTAAAATTAAGGGCAGCACACCGCTCGCTTCTCCGGCTTTGACAATGTTGAGGTAATAGGGGTTGAACAATTTGGGATGGCGCGCCAGGGCATCCGAAAATGGTGCCCCTTCCTGAACATCGCTGCGGATGCGGGAGACTACCAACCCCATCGCTTCTACACCTAGCAAATCCTGCAAAATTGCGAGCGCCCGATCGATCGGGGTGCCGGCACTCAGCAGACCCGCCATTTGTTGGGTAAAGGCCAGGATCTCTTTTTTGGCATGCCTTACTTTGAACGCGG
>ENA-UOOI01002542-UOOI01002542.1-fermentation-metagenome-genome-assembly--contig:-NODE-2542-length-15587-cov-3.256953_pt1 | contig 15587 bp, 10 predicted proteins | sample MGYA00245779_ERZ724027 | MGnify/ENA primary metagenome ERZ724027 (study PRJEB28704, sample SAMN03018318) | fermentation metagenome | biome: anthropogenic terrestrial biome; feature: soil; material...
TAAGGCTCTCAACTTGTGATATAATAGAGGTCTTGCTCGAGAGAAGATCCGTAGCCTTTTTATAAATATCTAATTGGTCATTGTTTTTTTGACGAATTTTCTCTAATTCATCTGTTGCATTTTTATGTCTGCTTTCAATATGTTTATAAGCATTGCTATCCTCAGTAAAATCTTCACCGCAAACATAACATTTCTTTTTATCCAACATTTCTAAAAGATATTCCGGGTCTGGTATATGGTATGGAAGTCCTGTTGGGTTATTATTTTGATTTTCTTCAAACCATTTTTGATATGCATGTAATTTACCAAATCCCTTATTCAATATAGGATCAATTCCTAAAAGTATCCATTCTTTGGAAAAAATATTACCTAAATTTTTATTTATAGTTTCAATCTCAGTGGAGATATTAGTTAAATCCTTTTCAAGAAGCTCTTTTTTATTTTTTAATCCAACAAATTCGTTTATATCATCAAGCCTTTTATCTATATCATCAATAATTCTTGTAATTGCAAATAACTCTTTATAAGCATTATCCAAAGCTTCCTGGTTTGTGGTTATATCTTTTTCAATACTTTCAATCTCCTTGATAATCCGGTTAAATTCTTTCTCATTTGAAGTATCCCTTCTTTTTTCTCTTCTTAAAGCTCTTTCTATATCTGCTATCAACACCTGTGTCATTTTAATATTCCTGTCATAGTATCCTATGTATGATATAAAATTGACAGCATCTTTAAATGTCTTACCATTCTTTATATTTATTAATTCATTTAATGTTTCTCCTTGGAACCAAATGTATTTACTAATCTCTTTCGGTAATAATTTTTTGTCAATATAATTTTGCGCCTCAATGTAGTTGTCGATATTTACCCTATTCCCATCAGAATTATCAAATGAAACCATTAACTCTTCCTGGATATATTTCCAATTCATCTCATCATAAGGAGTGTTATTATTGATTTTCTTTATTTCAATACAACGAGATACAATATATGACTTTTCATTATGAATATGTAAAACAACCTTGGCTTTAATTATATCATCTACTTCAGCGTCACTTAATGCTTTTTTATTGAAAACAGATAAAAAATTAGAATAATTAATTGGTAACCACCCGTCTTGATATTTATAGATATCTCCAAAAAAATTCCAATAAAAAGCGTTGAAAAGCTTCGACTTACCTGCGCCTATAGTTCCTAAAATCAAATTTAACTGTTTCTCTATTAGCATAGAGTTTGTATCGTAATATGATTGAAAATTTTCTATAATTATTTTTTTTAGATACATATATACTTTTATTTTATATTAGGAAATAAGTCATACAATTTGTTTTCAATAAAACTCAATGCCTCTTTCTCCGTTTTTTCTCTATCCTTAACTTTAACAGCTTCACAAATTATCATTTTATTTATTTCTTGTAATAAACAGGAGTCTAAGCTAGTCTCTTCAACATAATAGCTTTGAATTTCTTTCAGAATTTTTTCCTCTATTTCCATAATGTATATTAATTACAATTATTATCAATTTTCAAATTTTCCTCAATCAATGAAATTAAATCAATATTGTATATCATTGCAAGTTCGCCTAATCTTCCGTTCAAAATTTGGTGCCTGTTTTCTGCAGCATATAAGAAATTAGCAACCCTTCTTAATTCTCCTCGAAAAATTTTTATTTCCATTTCTTTTAATTCTATCGGGAGAGAATCAATATAATTATCTTGAGGAGAGATAATTATATCATATATATTGGCATGTGATTTACCTTCGAATTTTCGTAATACACGCCCTCTCCTTTGGATATACTGCCTTGGATTTCCCGTGCTTGCACAAAAAACAGCGTTTCTGGTACAAGGAATGTCTACACCTTCATCCAATATTTTCATGGCAAGGAGTATATCGATTTTTCCTCCGGCAAATTGTGATAATATTTTTTCCCTATCGGGTGTGTCTGCTAATAATTCATGGGTAGAATAGCCGAAAGACCTGATTTTTTCTCCGTATTTTCTAATTAATTTTTTTTCGTTTTCGTCATAGCTTAGAGAATCAAAATTGTTAAAATCTACGTCAATACCTTCTGGAACATATACAAAAGTATATTTTAAGCTATTTTCTTTTTTTGCAACATCTTCAAATATTTCGCCTAATACGTCTATTTTGTTTTCAGCTTTATTTATTATTCTTTTTCTTTCAATAAGCAATTTTTTTCCATATTCATTAAATTCGTTTTTCTTTGCATTATAGTTTAATAAAAGTTTCTCTGTTATTTTTTTGTATTCTTCTAGCTCAGAATCATTTAGAAATGAGAAATAGGGGTAATAAAAATATTTAACCAAGCTTGCCGGTTCCGAATGAATTGCTTTATACATAGAATAGGAATAAGTGTAACACGGTGGATATGAATTAAAATACTCATATACGGTATTTGAACCTTCCTCATCATAGATTCTGCCGGGTGTTGCAGATAATCCTATCCTTTTTGATATTTTGACAGGTAGATTCTTTAATGTCTTAGTGGAACCCATATTATGAGCTTCATCGGCAATTAATATAAAATCGGACCAGCCTTCTTTGTTAATTAACCTTTTGAATTTATTTCCATTGAAACTTTGATAGGTCGATATGAAAATTAAATTATCTCTTAGGCCTAAACATTTGTTTAAAAAATGATTGCTTAAAATATTAAACCAATCCTTTTCCTGTGTTGTATGTATATTTGAATAATTAAATTTTTGAGCTTCATTTCTCCATTGGTCTACAAGCGCTCTTGTGGGAACTAAAACTAATATACAATAAATTCCTGTTGAATGATATTCTTCTAAAACACAATTTAATGAGGTAATAGTTTTTCCTGTACCAGTTGCCATTGCAAATATACCTTGGTAATTGTTTTGCACCCAATTTCCATATGCGATTTTCTGATATTCTCTCGGACCAGAAGAATATGGAAATTTAGGAGAACATTTATTTATTGGCAACTCAATCATACTACTCAATTTCATTCAATCCAATTTCTATTTTATCAATCAGATAATCGAAACCATTAAGATTAGGATTATCTTCCAGTTCTCCTGCAATTAGTCTTAATCCATCATCAATGTGCATCTTGAAGTACCTTGGCAAGTCTTTATCAGTTTTGTAGAGTCCATAATGAGAACACAATAATGCTCTATAATATGGATAATAATTACCAAAAAGTACACTTTTGCTATATTCCTTACCTCCAGAATCTTTTATATCTAAGATATTTAAACGCCTATCTTTAGACAAAGAATATGTGAAAGCTATCCGTGCAATAATATTCTCTGTTCCCAAATTTAACTTTCTAGTTAATTCTGCAACGAGAATACGGTTTTCTTTAGATGTTTTAATATGAGTGAACATACTCTTCTTTTACTTTGCTAAATAGTTCTTTAGGAAAAACATCTTCAAACCAAGACCCTTGGTTATTATTTCTAATAATATATGATCTATTCACAAAAGGCAATAATTGTCCATATTCTTCTTCCGAAAGTTCTTTTCCAAGCAAAGGGAACAGAACAACTTGTTCTGAGATATTGGGATAAAATTCTGCAATAATTTTTTTTGAATGCTCTTTATCAAATTTTTGAAGAGGACTATCAATGAAAATTGGAAATTTAATTTCAGATTCATCCACTAATGCTTTTAATATAGCAGTAGCATAGAGTTGTTGTTCTCCTTTTGATAATGTCTCTTTATTAATTTCCTGATCTTCTTTATTGAAAAGATATATATCGATCAAGTCTTCTTTAATTTCAACCTTTACATTATTCACAAAATGTGATTTATGCATTAATTTATTCAGCTCATGTTTAATACTTAATTCTAATGATGTTTTTTTCTCCGATTTTAATTGTAGCAAGAATTCGTTCAATTCATTTATTAATCGTTTTGCCAAATCATCTTTCTGTTTATCCATATCATCCAAACTGACCCTTTTAGATAATTCAGTGATTAATTTGGATTTAACACTTAATTCTTTTTGGAATGCACCAATGTTTTCTGATGTCTTGCGAGCCTCTTTTTCTAATTCCGTGATCTGCTTTTCTATTTTAGCTTTTTCAACTCTCAACTCTTTTATAAGAAGATCATTATCATTAGATTCTGCTTGTTTTATTTTACGTATTGTCTTATTCAGGAATAATTTATTATTCCTTTCATCTTTGATTAACTGCTTAAATAGTTGACTATAAGAATATTTTATATTCTCATAAATACTCTGAAATTCATTTTGCTCTTCAAGAGTAAAATCAATAAGCAATTTGCCATTTTGACCCTCTAAAGATTCGTCAAGCATTTGCTCTTCAAAAGTACTAGTTATAATTTTTTCAAATTCCTTCTTTGTAGAAGAAGATAGATTAGTATTCTGTATTTGAGAGAATAATTCGTTTTGTACATCTTTCAACTTATCCATTATGATAGAAATATTTTTATCACGTTGAAGATGTTTTTGTTCATACATAGTTTGAGCCAACGTTTCTGCAAGTTTCTTTCCTACAATAGCAAATGGGGCTAAATCCAACAATTCTTTCAGCTCATTCTTTAATTGTATGTCTTTTGCTCGCAAGCTATCACGCAAAGCTTTTAGACCAATTAACTCCGATAAACTTATTGAATTTCCTTCTCTGATTAATTTCTCCTGATATTGTTCAGAAATCAAACGTTTATTGGCAATTTCTTCATCTGTATGATTTTGTTTATCAACTAAATAAGATAATAGTTTTTGAAGTTCTTCTGCTTCTTTAATTAGCTTGTCCAATTTATTCTTATCAGAAATATCAGATGACTTACGACGAAGCTTTATCCTTAGATTCTCCAAATTATTTTTCAAATCTTCGTACTTTTTTACTCCTAAAACCTCACTATAAGCAATACTGAGCCTTCTCTTGTCTTCTAAAGACTTAATTTCGGCTAATGATACAATCTTTTCTGAATCGAAGAAGAAGAATTTTGCAATATCTTTTGACAATATAAAATCGTTAATAAATATTTCTGAGCCAACATCTTTACTCACCTCATTGATTCTGCCATCTATCAGTATTTCAACAGATTCTGTTCCTCTAAAAAAATCAAAAGATCTTTTTATCGTGATTTGATTACAAGGGACAGATGGTATTAAAACTTCTGATAGTACAACAGTCACAGAATATTCATTACTTTTTTTAAAGGATTGATGCCTGGCATCTTGTAGAGAATAGCCTTTTTTTAATATTATATTTCTCTCTTCTTCATCTAGATCAAATAAATCACTTTCTTTTTTTTGAAGATTGTTGATACCCAATCTTGCGTAATTTTTATACCCTCCATTTTCAGCAATTTCTCTTTTGAACTTATCATCAACATCCCCCATTTGCTTACCGTATAGGCACCATGCCAATGACGTCAAGAAAGTTGTTTTTCCAAATCCATTATCTCCGGAAACAACAAATATATTCCTATTTGCCAATCTCGGAAAAGAAATAGTATTTGAACCTTTATATATTCTATAGTTTTCTAATATAATTGATTCTATATACATAGTACTATAACCCTTCTTTAATGAATGAGGTCAGTCGGTTCTCTAAATCGGTCTGAAGCCCATAATTATTCATAAGTAAGACCTTGCTTTTTTGCAATGATAACAGATCATTGATCAAACGATAGTCATGAGCATTCTCACGACAGACTTTCTCCAGAATAATTTTCTCTCTGTATTTCAAGTCATCGACAGAAATATCCCTTCCATAAACTCGATTATAAATATCGCTTACCTTAAAATCGAAAATAGCATCTCGATACCATGTTACTTGAATGGCAATAAGCTCTTGACTGGATATTAATTCAACATGAGGCTTAGTTTCTTGAACTTCACGTTGTGTTTCTAATAATCTGCGAAGTAGATGTGCTCTATATACATCTGTATAATTCCCCTGCTTGTGGCCAGTGGCATCTACAGCCAATTGCCCATTCCGTCGTTCACTCCTCCTGTTTTCAGAAATATTCCTTCCCGCCAATAATTCATTACGGTAGGTTAATAAAGGTTGCATCCATGTAGATCCATTTTGAATAAGTCCTCTCATGGATTTATCTTCCGGAACCACTGTACAGGTCCAACATCCAAATCGACTTTGACCACAGGAACTATGGCTTTGGTCTGTTACAACTGTGGGACATTCATAATCATCGGCACTTGCATCCAAATAAATATTAAATAAAATCTTATTATCGAAATGCCACGGTGAAGGAAGGGCATTTATTATGTACCAAATTTCCTCCAAATAAAGATCTTTTATTGGAGCATAAGTATATGTATTAGGGTGTAAAGGATGCTTAGATAACCTCTTACCTTTTATCTCATGTCTCTTAATCGACTTTGCCCTATTGGCACTTTCCGCATTCCTTGTTCCTATTAGGATTATAGCTTCCCCCATCTCATCTACCTGATCTAATATGAATTTAGAAGTAGGTTTTATTTTTAATTTCTCAGTACAAAATCGGAAAGCATTATTTGGTACAGGATATCCTTTTCCAATTACATTAACCCAAAAGCTATCTTCAATACGAGGTAAAGTAGTTCTGACAAAAATAGGCAAGCCTTGCTCCTTCGCAGCCTTTTCAATATAACTTAGGACATTATACACATATTCTGTAATAATTGGATTTTCGACCATTGTATCATTACATACTACATATATATGTCGCCTCAATTGAAACGGGTATGGAAAAGTTTCCTTAATTTTAAGCAAAGCCTTCCATACCAATGTCAATAAAACAGTGGAGTCTTTTCCCCCACTAAAACCAATAATCCATGGTCTAGAGGAAGGATCAGCGTATGTATACTGATCTACTATTTCGTCTATTATATTATCTATTCGTTTTGACATTTACTCGTTATTATTTTGTTGGGATTAAAATTATCTCACTTCGACATCAAGAATATCAGCCCTTTCGGCAGAAAGTTCAATGATTGTCTGTTTTTGTTTGCAGACAATCGGGAAATTATCTGTTATGTGTTTCCCTATTGTACATTTACTGGTTAATCTTTTCTCAGCAAGAATACCTCTAATCCTTTCATTGTCTCTTCAGACATACTTGTGCAAATTTATCGTTTTATTATTAGTTGCACAATTATTTCGAGTATTAAGTTATTAACAGATACCTTATTTACCATGACAAACACGAAAAATGGTCAATCTTTTTTATTCTTACCCCGTTTTATTGCGTCTAGGACACACTTCCATCTGTTATTTTGGTGTATCTTTATTTGAATGTGATATTTAATTCTTTCATGAGAATAACCCAATTGAATTTCTAATTCTTTTCGATCTACAAATGGATTATTCTTTATCACTTGTAAAAATTTTTCCTGGATGTTTCTTTGATGTACCAATAGTCCGTTCTTGCTTTTTACGGGCTTTTATCTGGCTTTTTCCGGGTAGTACCTTCAACCACAAGAAATAGTAAAAAAACGAAAAATATATCTCTTCATACCATGTGGATGATAAAGAAATTTGTGCAATTTGGATATATAACACTTATCCATTATCTTTATACGTCGTTTTTAATAAAGCTGTATGCCGGAACAACAAAACATAGAATTCAAGTCCTCATGGCACGACGACTATCTTAAATGGATATGCGGTTTCGCCAATGCACAGGGAGGTCGGATTTATATCGGTAAAGACGATAAAGAAGACGTAATTGGCTTGGAAGATTGGAAGAAGCTGATGGAGGAAATTCCCAATAAGGTTAAAAATAACATGGGGATCACCACCGAAGTCAATCTATTACAAGCAGACGACAAACATTATATAGAAATTATCGTTCAACCTTATTCTGTCCCTATTTCGTTGCGAGGCAGGTATTATTATCGTAGCGGCAGCGTGAAGCAGGAATTGACAGGCGCTTCGCTCAACGAGTTCCTGCTCAAACGTGCCGGGCATACATGGGATGATGTTATCGAAACCCGGGCATCATTCGACGATATCGACGAACGTACAATCAGGATTTTCCTGCGGAAAGCGGAAGAAGCAGGACGTCTTCCCGATATTGACGGGCTTTCCATACCTGAGTTATTAGAAAAACTTCGTCTGGCTAAAAACGGTCAACTTAAACGTGCCGCGGTCACACTCTTCGGCAAAGATCCCGGGGCGTTCTATCCGAATACATTTGTGAAGGTCGGTAAATTTGAAGATGATGATTTTACGATCCGTTTTCAGGAATTGGAGGAAGGTAATATCATCCAGATATTGGACAAAGTGTTGCGCACACTCGATCATAAGTTTTTGATACGGAATATCTCGTTTGAGGGAATGAATCGTATAGAGACACTTGAATATCCGGTCGCCGCACTTCGAGAGATACTCTTAAACAGCCAGAAACGATTTGAATAATTTAATTGACAACAAGATACTACTAAGAGAAGGTGAAACAAATACAGCCAGATATGTATTTACATCTCAAGGTTAATTTTCTCAACAGCCCGAGACTTACCGAAGTTTTGCCGAAGTTACCGAAGTTTTGCCGAAGTTGCCGAAGTTTTGCTGGATAAATGCCAACTAATTTTAACAAGTTATATTAACCAAGAAAAACTGATAGATGACACAAGAGGTATATTAAAAAGATCTCGCTATATTTTGATTAATATTTCCTTTAAAGTTTGTTTTATTCATTCTTCCCTAAATGAGATATTTAACAACTAAATAAAGAAAGAAAAGAATATGAAATCCACACTTAGTTGATAACTTTTCTCAACACGCCATTACTGTGTCTCAATTATTAACTATATTTGCCATATTCTGTAAGATTAAATAGAGTACAATCCACTGATAAACAACAAGAATCTAAGAATATTACGATAGAAAATGATGAAGAAAGATGACTTTCTTGAATATGAATATGATAAATTGTCAGACCTATTTGATGGACGATTAATCTTATTAGTAACTGTGACGGAAATTGAGACTTCTAAAACACGGTCTGTGTTAACTGCTCTTGATAGTTTTAATAAAGTATTAAAAGTCTCAAAGGGCAATTATACATACTACATTGGTAAATTCGGTAAATATGGAGTTGCTCTTGTTCAATCTGGCGGTATGGGATCTATATCGGCTAATGCCTCTATTATAACAATAAAGACAGCATTGGATACAATAAAATCATCAATTGTAATAATGATTGGTATTGCTTTCGGAATTGATGAAATTAAACAGAATATTGGAGATGTTTTAATTTCGGAAACAATTATTCCATATAACTCGAAGCGAGTAGGAGAAGAAAAAAATATTCAACGCGGCATGGAAAAACCTGCAAGCACGCTGTTGTTAAATCGGCTAAAGAATGTTTCTACTTGGGAATATCTTTTAGAAGATGGAGTAAAAGCTAAGAGTATCTTCACTAAAATATTATCTGGTGAAGAACTCATCGATAATAAATCAAGGCGTGACGAGTTAGTATCTATATATCCTGAAGCAAAAGGGGGAGAAATGGAAGGAGTTGGTGTTTCTTCCGCCTGTGATGGTATCGCTGATTGGATACTGATCAAAGGTATTTGTGATTTTGCAGATGGGCAAAAAAGTAAAGAAAAAAAGAAAAGACAATATATCGCAATTGAATCAGCTTTGAGCTTGTGTATGGAACTATTTAACTCTGACACTGCCTTTAAAGATAAGGGTATTATCCCCTATTCTGAAAACGGAATATCAAGAGAAAACAGTAATGCTATCAATTATAATAATATATTATTTGAAGTTTATGACCCACATAAAGAACCATATTACTTAGAAAGAAAGGAGGACATTGAGTTTAATCAAAAAATTTCACAATATGGGATTTGGGTTTATGGAGATACCGGAAGTGGAAAAAGCAATCTAATATTAAGGAATTTAATCAAAAATCAAAGTAATTATATTTCAATCATACTTGGTGCTTGCGTTGGACAAAAAAATATTGTCTTATTTAATGAGATACTAAATTGCATTCAAGAAAAGACAGGAAATAACTCAACATACCCTAATCATAAGACCTTTCCGATATGCTGCAAGGCAATTAAAAACGAATTAGAATATCATTTCAAAGGAAAAGAGATTGTAATCTATATTGATGAAATTCCTATTAACTCAAATACAGAGTACAAACAATTTGTAATATCTTTATTTGCACTCATAAACGCTATTCAATTAACTAACGGACTTGGAAAAGTAAAATTTATCTTATCTTCCATTCATAACCCTATTACTCATATAGCCAGAAATGATCAAAAAATTCACCAGTATTTATATTTCCTCCCGTTAAAATACTGGGAATCTGCCGACATTGAATCTCTAATCAAATTAATAAAAGAACCCATACAATGTAATCTGCCTCAGCCAGTGCAAACTAAGCTCATTAAACAGGCAAATGGTTCTCCTCGATTTGTCAAGAAATATTTCAAAAATGTTCTTTTGAATGAAGATAGATCACAGAGTAGTTTATTTCAAAAAATTATAGACACGGAAAGTGAGCTTAAACAGTCAGGAAATGCATAAGATATTAAAACCATATACAATTATTCCGTCTGATTTATATATAGAAAGGGATGCGGATAGACAAGTAGACAATATAATTAGAGATATGGGAAGACCAGGATATGTTCTTGTATCTAGACAGATGGGAAAAACAAATCTTCTTCTTAATGCAAAGCGAAGATTAGAGAATATTAATGATATATTTGCATACATTGATTTGTCAAATCCATTCGATGATTTAAAAAATTGTTTTGAAAATATAGTTGATACTATACTGGACACTAATGAAGAACGATTATCCGCGGTCATAGAAAAAATAAAAAACCACCGTGTTCAACAAAAAGATACTCCCCCCTTTAAGCAGCATATAAATGAACTCCGTTTAATCCTAAAACAGATAAACGGAAAATTAGTTATAATTCTTGATGAAATTGATGCTTTGACAAAGAAAGCATATTCTGATCAAATATTTGCTCAAATTAGAAGCATTTATTTCTCTCGAGCAAATTACGCTGAATTAGAAAGACTTACATATATTCTTTCAGGAGTTGTCGAACCGAATGAAATTATCAAGGATCCCAAAATATCTCCATTTAATATAGGAGAAAAAATATTTCTAAATGATTTCTCAAAAAAAGAATTCGAATTATTCATTACTAAGTCTAAATTGAGTTTATCTGAAGAGGTGAAAAATAGGATATTTTTGTGGACAGATGGAAATCCTCGAATAACATGGGATGTTTGTTCTGAAATTGAAGATAAATTTAGAGATAAAGAGCTTAATGTAAAAGATATTGATGATCTGATCTCAGAGATGTATCTGACCACTTTTGATCGCCCTCCTGTTGATAATATAAGAGAGTTAGTAAAAAAAGATAGGGAATTACGAAATGCAATTATTGAGATTTCATATAACAAAGGGAACGAGATCTCTGATAAGATAAAGAGTAAATTATATTTATCTGGAATAACAAACTATAATGGGAACAATGATATACATATAAAAAATGAAATCCTAAAAGAAAGTTTATCTATTGATTGGATAAGGGAAGTCGAGGAAGAAGATAAAGGATTAATAAAATTAGCATTAGAATTCCATGAGAAAGAGAATTACTCTGAAGCTCTTTATTATTTTGAAAAATTTCTCGAAAATAACCAATTTGAACCTACAGTAGAATCGTTATACTATTATTATATGGGTTCTGCTGAATTTCATTTGTCAAATTTAAAGAAATCTCTCGAATATTTAAATCTTACTAAATTCAAAAAAAGCACCCCTGAGGAAGCTTTTTATTATTGGACATTGAACTTGAAAGGATTGACCAGTTTTTATCTAGGAGAAATTGAAGATAGCCTTGACTATCTTCAGCAAATAATTGGAGATCATAAAGAAGATGAATCATATACTCAAGCCGTATTAAATTATGGAGTTTTCTCAAGAAATTCAGGTATTGAAAAATACGAAAAAGTATCTATTACATTCTTTGAGAAAATAATTAATGAAATTGGATATAAAAATGAAAAGCTTTCTGATGACTTTCTAAACGAGGTAAAATCCATTGCATATTATAACATAGCTCAAATACATGCAAAAGCGGAGCATTTTGAGAAAGCTATTGAAAACTACGAACATTCTTTATCAATAGCCAGATTGGAAGTAAAGCCTATACTACTACTAGGTCTATATTATATAGAAGAAAAAAATACCCGGAAAGAGGAGATAATAGCAGAAATCGTTAATATAATAAAGGAGAATAATCTACAACCAATCGAATTTGATATTGACAAACAATTAGACTTCAATACGGAACAGCTACAAGAGATTTTAACCATTACGTTTATACACTCTTACTCGGAATTCGAGAAACTTAAACCATGGCTACAGTTTTTAGGAGAAAAAACATATGCAGAATATATTTATGAGTTATTTCTATTTTCGATTAGTCATAAGCAAGACTGGAATACAGGATTTGCTTTATTAAGTAATATTTACGACAACTTTGACAATAGGGAATATGGCATTGACGAAAAGATTAAATATAATACTTTACAAATATTAGCATATATAGATGCTGAAAAAAGTGAAGAATATATTTCTCTATTCTCTGTAAGAAGGCTAAAGAAAATTGATTATATTGATTTCTCAATTTTTGCAAACTTAATAACTGGATTGATTGAGCAAAAAAAATATGATGATTCACTGAAGTATATCCAAGTTATTAACTCTGTTAAAAATGAAGTAGACAATGAGCTAATAATTAACTATCTTTCAATTTTGAATTTAGAGCTGAACACCTATTATCTTTTAAAGGAAAATGATACTGCTATAGAAAAAGCGAAAGAAATACTCACGCTATGTAATGACACCACAATAAAAAAACAAAAAAGTAATTTATTAGGAGATAAAGGGCTTGAGATTGTTCGAAAAAATGCAGAAGCTATTTTATACACTCAGAGTAGAAACCAACATCCCATAAGAGTAGAAAAAAAGTATGGTCCAAATGAATGGGTAAAAGTTAGGTATACAGATGGGCGAATTGAGAATAAAAAATACAAAAAGGTGAAGGATGATCTCAATAATAATAAATGTACAATCATTACTAACGAATAATTACGTCTGAATAAAAGATATAAAAGCAAATCCTTTTAGTATTACAACTAACTGATATTTATATTACATCTATGTGATAATTATTATTCAATTCTCAACAATAATAAAAAAAATATGGGATACTTTGAAGAGTTAAAGAAATTTCTAGAACAATCAAATACAGGTAGTCTTAAAACAAAGCATTATAAATCTGAGTATTTAAATGTCAAAGTAAAGGTAAGTTTTGGACAAGGTGGTTCTGCAAAAATCCCATGGATATCTTTTTTGAAAGAGCCAAACACCACTAGTCATGGAATTTATCCGGTTTATCTCTATTACAAAGAGAAGAATATTCTCATACTAGCCTATGGCATAAGCGAAACAAGCTCTCCTGAAAATGACTGGAAAGATATAGACTCAAAACAAACTATCAATGAATATTTTGAAACGAATTTCTCTAAAAAGCCAGACAGGTACGGAAGTTCTTATATTTACCAAGTATATGATGTGAATAAATTACCTTCCAAAGATATTTTAGAATCCGACTTAGAAAATATTATCAACATATATAAAAACCAAATGAAGGGTGTGCAATCTAAAACACAAACTGTAACAGCTAAACATACAGAAAACTTTTCGGTTATTCAATTACAGTCCTACATTTCACAATCAGGATTGGTCTTTTCCAATACGCTCATCAACCGTTTTGTAGCTTCTTTACTTACCAAACCATTCGTGCTATTAACCGGCCTTTCCGGTTCAGGGAAGACAAAAATTGCACAAAGTTTTGCAAGATGGATTTCTGAAAATGAAAGTCAATATAAAATTATTCCTGTCGGTTCTGACTGGACGAACAGGGAGCCGTTATTGGGCTATCCCAATGGTTTGAAATTTGATGAATATATTTTACCCGATTCAGGGGCTTTGAGGTTAATCATTGAAGCATCAAAAGAAAAAAATCAGCATAAGCCTTACTTTCTGATTCTTGACGAAATGAATTTAAGTCATGTCGAGCGTTATTTTGCAGATTTTCTCAGTGTGATGGAATCGGATGAAGAGATCATGCTCTATTCCGGCGCAAGGAGGGAAAGTTCGGATGGAATAAAAGTTCCTGGTAAGATTTCGTGGCCACAAAATCTGTTTGTAATCGGCACGGTAAATATCGATGAGACGACCTACATGTTCAGTCCGAAAGTACTGGATAGGGCCAATACCATCGAGTTCCGTATCGATGACAATAACATCAAGAGCTTTTTAGAGCAGCCATCAAAAATCGATTTGTCGGTACTGGATAGTAAAGGGGCGACAATGGCTCAACATTTCCTGGAATTAGCGAAGGATAATCAGATTGAGCAGGATGAGGTCTACACCGAAACCTTTGTGAAGTTCTTTAACGAGTTAAAGAAAATCGGCGCAGAATTCGGTTACAGGACGGCTATAGAAATGCTGTTGCTGATCAAGAAACTGAATACTGTCGGGAAATTCACCAAAGAGCAGAGTATAGATATCGCCTTGATGCAGAAATTACTTCCCAAACTTCACGGTTCAAGGAGTAAAATATCCAAAGTATTGGATGCGTTGATTATCTTATGTCTGGAAGACGGGGTAACATTCTCCATTGCAAAAAGCGACGAGGTAAAACCGGAGGAGATCCTTTACTCGATAGCTTTCGAAAAGCTGGTCCGCATGTATAGAAATGCTTTGGATAATGGTTTTACCAGTTATGCAGAAGCCTAGTGTATGGAAGAGCATTGCCTGAAAATACCATTGGCTGAAATTGATTCCGGATTAACACTGTCAATTTATCCGGAAGGGAATTCCGATTTCCGTATAATTGACGCTTTCGATGCCAATGAGTTTTCAGAAAGTCCGTATCAGATTCTGGAAGGCAACACTTACGAATACAATTTCAACAAAAGCACTTATCAACTCAAAGCAAATATTCCGGGTATTGTTATTCCTTCCAGAAAGCACGCTTCTTCCGGAAGGATTGTCCCGAATATCTACGTAGGGACATTGACCCTGGAGATAGTAGACAGTGAGAACGACAAGTTTATTGACAAGTTGAATCTGGAGGTGCTGGCCACCAAATTCAACAAGAAGATCGATAAAAGTTACAGGGAGAATTACCGTTTTATGCTGGAAAGTATCACGGACAAGTGTTCCGAATTGTTGATGCAGATAAACACGCCTGTCTATCAGACTTTCGAAATTAATTTTGATCGTGACAGGGGAACGGTATATCAGCGCTTTTGCTTCGTCCAGTCCATTATCCACAATCCCATCTTCACCGAATCGATCGAAAGGGTCATCAGTAATCCAAAAACAAACTGGGAAGAGGAATCGGAATCGACCGATATCCGAAAAATCGGACGAATCAATAATCATCTACTTCGTCAGATTATCTCGGGCACAAACCGCATGGATTTGCCGCCGGACCATTCAATGAGAAACTATGGGATCGCTTCAATCCCGACGAGGATAGATAACTTCCGGAA
>ENA-UOOI01002544-UOOI01002544.1-fermentation-metagenome-genome-assembly--contig:-NODE-2544-length-15571-cov-3.629350_pt1 | contig 15571 bp, 8 predicted proteins | sample MGYA00245779_ERZ724027 | MGnify/ENA primary metagenome ERZ724027 (study PRJEB28704, sample SAMN03018318) | fermentation metagenome | biome: anthropogenic terrestrial biome; feature: soil; material...
GGAAAACGAAGTGCTTCCCCTCGAAGGAGGTGAGTTCACAGCATTCCTTACCTGCAAAGGACAAGGCGTATCGGTAGAAATTCCTGAAGATGCCAAGTCCTGGTTGTCAATTTCGTCTATCCAATCGGCAGGAACGAATGCGGTTGTGAAATTCCAAGCCGCTGCCAATAATGGTGGAGACCGTGGAACTACTATCACATTCCAAACTACAGATGGTTCTAAAAACTATACTACAGAAGCAACGCTTACCCAAAAAGGAGCGATTGTGAAAGCAACTGTGGCAGAATTCCTTGCAGCTGTAGTTGGTGACACCCAATATCGTTTGTCGGGTGTGATCACCAGTATCGCCCATACTACATATGGTAATTTATACTTGAGGGATTTCTCCGGAGAAACCTATGTGTATGGTATTCAGGATTTCCCGAGTAAAGGCTTGAAAGTGGGTGATATCATTACAATTGTCGGAAAACGTGCCGAATATAAAGGTACTCCTCAAGTTGCTGGCGCCGTTTTGGAAAGCGTTATTCCTGTAACTGCTGCTACCATTGCCGAGGTGCTGACCAAACCTGATTCCAGCACAGATTTCTTTATGATAACCGGTGAAATTACATCGATTGCTGATGCGGTGTACGGTAATCTTTACTTGAAAGACGGTGGCAGTGAGATCTACCTGTATGGCTGTTATCCGGGTTATGGTGCAACCGGCGATTTCAGAAAAGGTTTGATAGCTGCCAAAGGTATTAAAGTGGGAGACAAACTGACGGTTATTGCAACGAAGGGCTCTTATAAAGGAGTAGTTCAACTTACAAATGGTAGTTATTTCAGCCACGAAAGTGCAGAATAAGTAATATGTAATATATAAGCAATGTAACACGCAGCATACGTTGCGTAACAGATAATAAAAACCGTGTAACAGCAACTGTTACGCGGTTTTTACTGTAGTGTGCCGTGAGAACGGAAATCCTAAGTGTATCAATTATTCAAGTTTCAAGCTAAAATACACTGTCACGGAAAAATTATCAGGATACCAAAATGTGAATCAATAAAAAACCCCACAATTTTTTCGTGGGGTTTTTTATTGATAGTGTGCTGTACATGATTAATTTAAAAGAGAGAGTTCCCTATAAGGGCGTGTAGTTTCAACTATTGGCTAATGCCGATAGGTTGTAATAAAGAAATCAATCCAGATATTGTTTCAGGGAATTCACCCATGCTTCTATCCTACTGTCTGTTTGATCGCTTTCGTTGTCTTCATCCAGCGGTAATCCCACGAAATTCCCGTTCCGGAGGGCCTGGGAGTCGTCGAACGTATATCCTTCGGTAGACACTTCTCCCACAAAAGTACAGCCTGTTTTGGCAAACTCATCATAAAGGATACCGAGCGCATCGGCAAAGGTGTCGGGATACCCCTCTGCATCTCCCGCGCCGAACAATGCCACGGTTTTACCTGTCAGATTGAGTTTTTTGATTTGCGGGAAGAATGTTTCCCAATCATCCTGTAATTCCCCGATACTCCAGGTGGAGGCGCCCAGAATGAGCACACCGGGCTCCTGTAGTTCTTCGGATACAATATCGGCGATGTCTTTTAATACGGGTGAATACCCGGCCAGTTTTTTGGCGATTAATTCGGCTGCATATTTTGTGTTACCGGTACTTGAGCCGTAAATGATTGCGATTGACTTCATACGATAAATTTTAGAGCCAAGAGCCAAGACACAGATTCAAGACAATTTAATGATGCTTTTGAGTGTAATGACGTGCATGCTCGTTTTATAAATAATTGAATATTTTGTGCAAAGTAACATGATTCTATTCAATGTAGCAATGACTAAAAATGATTACTTTTTATTGAAAAATAATAACTATTGGGGATTGATACTATCTATGATTAATGCTAATTTTGCATCTTTTTTAGGTGCTATACACAGTAAATAACATAACAGAATGAAAACTACCCATTTATTTTTATTATTACTTATGCTGTTGTATGTATCCGATGCTTTTCCCCAAGCGCAAAAAAGCGAAGGAATGCTCTCGGGATATGTACAGGATAAAAAAAACGAAGAAAGGCTTCCTTCTGTGACCATTCTGGTGAAGGGGACCGTTCAGGGAACATCTTCCCGTTCCGACGGTACATTTGTGGTGAAAAATATTCCGGAAGGAAAGCAAACTATTGTCGCCCAGTATGTAGGGTATAAACCCCAGGAAATCGATGTAACGATTGAACCGGGAAAAAATAACGAAATCCGTTTTGAACTGGAAGAAGATATGTTCAACCTGGAACAGGTGGTTGTCACCGGAACGCGGACACCGCACTACGTAAAAAACGTTCCCATCCGTACGGAAGTGGTTACCTCCCAGTCTTTGAGGACAAAAAACGCCCAGAATATCTTTGAGGCGCTGGAAGCGATTCCGGGACTCCGGGTAGAGAACCAGTGCCAGTTCTGTAATTTCTCCATGGTGCGTATGCAGGGGTTGGGAGCGGAACATACCCAGGTGCAGATAAACGGACAACCCATCTATTCCGGTTTGGCCAGTGTATATGGGCTGGAACAGATCGGAACGGGCGATGTGGACAGGATCGAGATCGTAAAAGGGGCCGGTTCCGCCCTTTACGGGAGTAGCGCGGTAGCAGGAGCTATCAATATTATTACACGTGAACCGTCGGCAATCCCTTCCGTCTCGGCCGATATCCAGTTCGGAAATTGGGGTACCAACGCCTATAATATTTCTTCTTCCATGCGGAATCAGAGAGGCAATATAGGGCTGAACATATATGCACAGAAGGTCGACCATGATGTGATTGACGAAACGGGTGAGGGCGATACCCGGGAAGAAGTGAAACAGAAAGACGGGGTAGCCGACCGTGTAGAATCGAAATTGCATAATATGGGATTCAGTCTTTATGTGGATAATCCCTTCTTTAACGATGACAAGCTTATCTTCCGTGGAAAAGGTATTAACGAAAAGCGGGCAGGGGGTAAAATTACCGACGATTATTATAAAAATCCCTTTACCGACGGTACTGAAAATATTACTACCAACCGCTATGAGGGGGAAGTAAATTATATAAAACCGCTTGGAGAGCGTTCCGAATTGCAGTTCAACACCTCTTATATCGATCATAACAGGGAAGCGACCAACGATTCTTTTTTAGGGGATTATATGGATACACATGAAGGGGAAACACCCAATGTGCTGGATATGCGTCCCTATATCGCCAAAGAGAACACCTGGGTATCGACCCTCAGCTTCACCTCGAGGCCGGGAAATCATAACCTGATCTTCGGAGTGCAGCACTATGCCACAAACCTGAATGAAACCGGGATGTACACAGTGGTAGACGAAGCCAGTGAGTATTACGGAAATGCATATAAATCCATAGCCCATAAACATGCCCGTGAAATGGGGGCGTATATTCAGGATGAATGGAACGTATCACCCAGGTTTACGGTCGTGCCGGGTGTCCGCATCGACCATCATTCATCGGGTGAGGAATATACTTCCGACAGAAAAGTCTTCGATAGCGATTTTCCGAAAACAGAATTCGATGAAACAAGTGTTAATCCGCGTCTGGCGCTGAAATATCAATTGACAAGGCACATTACGCTCCGGGCGAATGCCGGCACGGGCTTCAGGGCGCCTTACGGATTTTCGGAAGACCTGCACCTGTGCAGCGGCTCTCCCCGTGTATGGAAATCATCCGGGCTGAAAGCCGAAACATCACGCAGCGCCAATTTTTCCGCCGATTATTACGGAGATCATTTTCAGGTCAGCGCCAACCTGTTTTATACTTTACTGAAAAATAAGATCGATTTTGCCGATGCCGACGATGAGGTGAAGAAACTGGGATATACCTACCAATGGGAAAATATTGATGATGCAGTGGTGAAAGGGATGGAGTTTACGGTTATGGCAAATCCGTTCAGGAATCTGAATGTGGGAGCGGACTTCGCCTTGAATAGCGGAAAATATAAAAACAAAAGGGGAGACTGGGCGGAAACGGAATATGCTGGTATCAGCCGGTACATCCCCCGCTTTCCATCCACCACCGGAAGCATAAAACTGGAATATTCACCGAAGACGTGGATGTTTACACTATATGGGATCTATCAGGGGAAAATGTACATCGATTATATCAGCGAGACGACAGGAAATTCAAAGATAAAAGAAACGGAACCTTATATGACCTTCAATGGGCGGGTTTCCAAACGTTTCGGAGCATTCAACTTCTATGCCGGGGCAAAAAATATATTTAATTATATGCAGGATGAGAAACACCTCGATGATGCGGCGTTTATCTATGCCCCTCTTTATGGTGCACTCTACTATGCCGGGATTTCACTGAATATAAGTTATTGATCCTTCCGTGTGTGCCGCTAATGAGCGGATAGCCTGACCGGGTAAAAAACTGAAAAGCTGTAGAGCTGTTTTCCCCGGTTCAAAATTATACTTACATGCCCGGTATTTCTCCGGGCATGTTTTTTTCGGTACTTTTCTTTCTAAAAACCTATATCGATTGCGGTATATAACGGGAAACAAAATATCTTAAAAGTTTGCTCACAAAGAAAAAATGATGTTAATTTGCTTTTCAATGCCAATTAAAGAGCTTTGGGTTATAAATGGTTTCTATTGATTTAAGAATGAAAGGAGAGTAGATGGCATAGTTCAAGCAAGCTTGACTCTGCTCATTTGCTTATTGGGAATAGTTCCATACACCGAAATAAAAGAAATAAAATAATCGTATGAAAAGAAGAAATTTTTTAAAGATTGGGGCTGTTGCAACTGTCGGTGGAAGTCTGTTACCGAACAATCATTTTGCTACATATGCCCACCCTGCCAATCAATTTTCTGAAATGCAAGCATATTCAGAATTGGACAAGCACAAAATTGAAAGATGCGAATTAGTTGAGATTGATTACCATTGGCCCAGATTTGTTGGTAAAAATGGAAAAATTGATTTTCATGGTCAAAATCACAAATGCACGGTATTAAAAATATATACAGACCAGGGAGCAATGGGGTGGGGACTTTCAGGAAATAGAGCAAAAGGGCTTTTCCACTTTATTGAAAACAAAAAAGTTTCAGAATTAATAAATCCAAAACTTGGGCTAATTAATGTGGGATTAGATCAAACAATAGAATTCGCTTTATTTGATCTATGCGGTATCATATTAAATCAACCAGTATATAAATTACTCGGTAACAACGGTACTAAAGAAACTCCAATTTATAGTGGTATGATTTATTTGGATGAATTAAATCCGGAAAATAAATCAAAAAATCTGGACATCATTCTGAAGAACTGTGAATGGGATTACAATTATGGATATCGCCAATTTAAAATTAAAATAGGTAGAAGTGGAAGATGGTATCCCCACGCCGAGGGATTAGATAAAGACATTGAAGTTACAAGGTTAATATATCAATCTTTTAAAGATAGAAATACAGAATTGTTGGTTGATGCTAATGATATGTACGATCTAAAGGATACGATACATTTTCTAAAAGGGATTAATAATATACCTTTAGTATGGGTTGAGGAACCATTTAAAGAGAAAATAAATGAAGGGAGAGAATTGAGAAAATGGATGGATATAAATGGTTATGAAAAAACACTTTATGCAGACGGAGAAGCAGATCCCGATTTTGATGTGTGTTTGAGTTTAGGTAAAGAGAAAGTCCTGAATGTTTTTTTACCCGATATTTACGATTATGGTTTTTCCCGTTGGATAAATCTTATGGGAGAATTAAAAAAGATTGGAATGACATCAAGTCCACACGCTTGGGGTAACCTGTTAAAAACCCGTTATACCATACATCTGGCTGCTGGCATTGGAAATGTGGTCACTATTGAAGGGGTAACATGTCTATCGGACGATATTTATTATGGTGATTACCCTATAATAAATGGCAAAGTACAGGTATCAGATCTTCCCGGATTTGGAATGAAATTATTGAAAAAATAGACTTTACATAAATCATATTCAAAATTTGCTCACAAAGAAAAAATGATGTTAATTTGTTCCTTACTACCAAATAAAGAAAATCTAGGTTATATATAATTAAATGGTTTCTATTGATTTAAGTTGGAGAAGCTTTGTGGAAAAGGGAGATGAACCCTCTTTCTCCATTATTTATAACAACCATGTGGATGATTTATACGCGTACGGAGTCAGCCTGGGTTTTCAAAAAGAAATATGTAAAGACGCCATACAGGATATATTCTATAAACTCTATATATCCAGGGACAACTTACATTATATAAAAAATATTACTGCTTACATTTTTAAATCGTTCAAACATCGTCTTATAGATCTGTCCAGAAAAAATATAAGAGAAGAAACCCTTGACTCTGTTACCGAATCTTTTACTGTACAAGTAACTGTGCTGGATAATATAATAGATAGTGAAAATGCAGAAATCTTAAAGAAAAAAGTTTATTCGCTCCTCAACGGGCTGACCGCCAACCAGCGGGAGGTGGTTTATCTTAAATATATGATAGGATTGGAGCATAAAGAAATAGCGGATATTCTGGATATTCGCGAAGAGTCGGCCCGTAAATTATTATACAGGACAATGGAGAAACTACGGCAACAAGTCTCCGAGGAAGATTTTCCGGAAGTTTTAGGGGTATTATTCCTACTGTTCTTACTTCATCGATTTATGTAGGGAATAATTGATAAATGTTAATTTTTTATTTTTTTATTTATTTATGTCTACAGAACAGAATTAGATTCGTCATTACTATAAACAAACTACTGTGGATAATAAAAATCGATTATTTCAAAACGATCATAACTTCCTTCTTGCCGAAGATTTCATCAGATGGAGACTTTTTCGAACGAAGGAATCGGATGAATATTGGAATAACTTTCTGATCGAAAACCCGCATCTGGAAAAAGCATTCCATGAGGCAATTATACAATTTAATGCTGTAAAGATCAATCGGGATCAATTACCGGACGAGGATAAAAAAGATGTTTACAGAACTGTTCTGCTGAATATACATCGTTATAAGAGGCGCAGATTGTTGCGGAGAATAGGTTCAGTAGCCGCGGTTTTAGTGATAGGGATCCTGTCCGTCTTATTCTTTAACCGTAGAGAGGATGTCAGGTCGGACGGTAGCCCGAAAAACGAAATCATTGTAGGAGAGGCGCTTCCTGTGGAGGAGATATATCTTATTGCGGGAGGGGAGAGAATCAATATTGCTCATAAATCCCATATCGGCCTCACCGGAGATGGAAAAGCGCTGGTAACGGACAGTACGGATTCGCGGAAAGAATTATCGTTGGCTGCAGCAGAATTAAACAAATTAATCGTTCCTTACGGCAAACGAACGAGTCTTACCCTTCCCGACGGAACGGAAGTCTGGCTGAACTCAGGGACTCAACTTGATTTTCCTTCTAAGTTTATGGGAAGTAAAAGAGAAATAAGTGTAAACGGCGAGATTTTTATCAATGTTGCACACAATTCGAAAGTTCCGTTTGTCGTACGTGCACACGATATGGACATCTATGTACAGGGTACTTCCTTCAATGTTTCGGCTTATCATGACGACAGTAGAAAAACGGTCGTATTAGTGAAGGGAAAAGTAAAAATAGAAACGACCGACAAGCATACTACCGAGTTGCTGCCCAATGAGAAATTAGAAGTAACGGATAATGACATAACAAAAGAGTCTGTGAACGTATCGGAATATATCAGTTGGACAAAAGGAATACTGGAGTTCGATGAAACGCCCGTATCAGAGATACTTAAAAAAATAGGGAGGTATTACAATGTTCAGTTTGAGAGTATTCCCGAGATAAAGCTAAACGATAAGACCTGTTCCGGCAAATTGTTCCTTTCGAATAATCTGGACAGCGTCATGACTTCCGTTTCCGTACTTTCCTCTACTGTTTACCAAAGAGAAAACAATATCATCCATATCACTAAAAAATAAGATGCCTATGAGAAAGGGAAACGAATGAAATAAAAATCGGACAATGCTGCCACATTGCCCGATCAAGCGAAATTAATCTACCAATATAATCCGTAAACTAAATTCACAATAAATGTATGAAAGAAAAAATTAAATCTAACCTGATTGCATTTAAAAAATGCAACAGAACCCTAAAAATCATGAAGATTTCAACTTTATTATTTTTTCTCTGCCTGTTTTCTTTAGCGGCGGAGAATATGTACCCCCAGCAAACAGAGCTTTCGTTGGATCTGAAAAACGTGACCATCAAAAAAGCCATTTCGGAAATTGAGAAAACAAGCGATTATGTGTTTCTTATCACGGATGAAGCGCAACTTGAACTCAATAAAAGAACCAGTCTCCGCGCCAACAAGGGATCCATTTACACTGTCCTGGAAACTCTTCTGAAAGACACGGATCTGAAATATACTGTGGTGGAACGGCAGGTATCGGTGTATAAAAACACTTCATCAAAAGTGGTAGAAACGCCTGTAACGATAAAAGAAGAAATTGAGCAACAGAAAAAGACGATCACCGGCAAAGTTACCGACGAGCAAGGCAGGCCGGTCATAGGAGCCAATATTCTGGAGACAGGAACCACCAACGGGACGGTTACAGATATAGAGGGACACTTTGCATTAAATGTCGAAGAGGATTGTACATTAAGTATATCCTATATCGGATACGTGGGACAAAATATTCCCACGGCAGGAAAAACAATTGTCAATGTTATTCTGATAGAAGATACAAAAGCTTTAGATGACGTAATTGTGGTAGCATATGGAACGCAAAAAAAATCAACCTTAACGGGCTCCGCTTCTGTTGTTAGATCCGAACAGCTTGAAAAAGTATTGGGTACAGGGTTTGCGGAAACATTACAAGGGATGTCTGCCGGTGTAAATGTAGTGAATGTGCAGGGTAATCCCGGAGGCAATACACGTATTGAGATTCGTGGTATCGCCTCCATGTCCGGCGTTGCTAATCCGCTGTATATTGTTGACGGAATGCCCTACGACGGCGATTTGAATCAGATTAACCCTTCGGATATTGATGCCATGACAATCTTGAAAGATGCTGCAGCAACTTCATTGTACGGTTCGCGTGCTGCGAATGGTGTGGTTATGATTACAACCAAAAGAGGGAAATCGGGAAAACCGCAGGTGAATTTTCGCGGTGCCTGGGGGACATCTGACAGTGCAGTGCCTAATCCGGTAAAGGCAGATCCTTACCAACAACTGGAAAATACCTGGTATGCCCTCTATTACGACGCTGTTTACTTTGATGGTATGACACCGCAGGCAGCAGGGGATTACGCTTCAGCCAATGCCCTTACAAAACAGGTAAAGGCGACCACCAATTCAAAAGGTGAAACGATCTATGTAACACCCTTCAAGTATATCAACGAAGACTATGTATTACATGATGGAAAAGGAAATCCATATATGAATCCGAATTTGGAATATGTCTGGGATGAAAGCGACTGGGACGTTTACGGTGCAATATTCTCTCGTAAGCTACGCCAGGATTATAGCGTTGATATAAGTGGACAGACACCGGACGGCAATACTTCCTATTTTTTCTCCGGGGGTTATCTGGATGACTTGGGGTACGGCAATCGCCAGTACTACAAACGCTATTCTTTCCGTTCCAACATTACTACAAAAATAAAGGATTGGTGGAATGTAGGCGGCAGCTTGTCCTATTCTCGTCATCGCCAGAATATTTCAGGCGGAGCCAGTCGCGCTGCAAACTTCACCACTACGCTATCTTCCCCCTGGTTACGTAATATTGATAACACCGATTGGGTATATTCAGAAAAATCAGGAAAACGGATGTATGATTTTGGAAAATATACCAATAACTTTTTCGGAATTCAGGTTCTGAATAATTCGGGAGACTATTGGGATAATGACAACGATGATAGTTTTGATAATAATATGGGGCATATTACATCAGCGCAATTTTTCACAGAATTCGACTTGCCTTACAGCCTGAAACTAAGATCAGCTATCAATACGGATGACTATTCCTCCCGTTCCATGAATTATAGTTCAGCAGTACACGGCAGCGCCCAAACAGCACCGTATGGTACATCTATTCTGGCCAATGGGGGTTATGCCAGTCGTTACGACTTTAACCAACGTTCCGTAACCTGGAATAACGTTCTGTCAGGTACTTGGAATATTAGTAATAATACCATTACAGGGATGCTTGGCCATGAATATTATGCGTGGGATTCTCACTATGAACAAGGGTGGGGTTCCGGTATTATGGAATTAGGCAAATATGAGTTGTCTAACACAACCAAAGAGTTTGGTGTTTGGGGTGGACGTGATAATTATGCATTACTATCCTTCTTTGGGAAAGTAGATTATGATTTCCTCGATAAATATTATTTATCCGCATCGGTTCGTGAAGACGGATCTTCCCGTTTCAGTCCCGATAGACGGTGGGGTACCTTTTGGTCCGCTGGAGCATCATGGAGAATCTCGGAGGAGGAGTTCTTACAAGAATATGAGTGGCTGGACAATTTATCGATGAGAGGAAGTTACGGGACTACCGGTAATGATAAATTAATTGTTCGTACCGCGAGCAGCGGAAAAGCCGGGGGCGAAATTCTTTACGCCTATCAAGGCACGTATACCAACGACAATTTATATCTTGAACCCGGATTAAAACCCTCTACTTATAGTACACCTAACCTGAAATGGGAAAGTAATCACCAATGGAATGTAGGGCTGGACTTTTCTGTTTTCAACCGTGTCAACGGTACGGTTGAGTACTACTCCCGCACATCCAAAGACTTGTTGTTTTACAAAGAATTGCCAATTTCGGCACAAGTGGGAGACGCTACCGGTTTTAACACGAATATTGGAGATCTTCGCAACAGCGGGTTTGAATTCACGGCAAATGCCAAAATTTTTCACACAAAAGATTTTCAATGGGCCATTGATGCAAACTTAAGTACGTTAAAGAACGAGGTAACATACTTACCGACGGGGGCTTATACATATTCGGGCGTAGCTTGCACTTACAAAATGGAAGAAGGAAAATCTATTTATGAATTTATCGCCCCCCAATATGACGGTGTAAATACTGAGACAGGTATGCCGGGTTGGCTGATTAAAGTGAAAGATAATAACGGAAACTGGACAGGAGAGTGGAAACGTACCGAAAATACCGCTGAAGTTACAACGGATGATTTCGTTTACGCCGGTTCTGCTCTTCCCAAGATGTTCGGTGCTATCACCAATAATCTCCAATTCAAGGGGTTTGACCTTTCATTTATGTGGTACTATTCGTACGGGTCGAAAATGTCGGATTACACATACAAGGAACGTATTACGAATCGTCCCGGTGTGGGAGTGGTACAGGATTTGGTTCAGGATCGGTGGAAACAGCCAGGGGATGCGAACAAGACCATTCCACGCTGGTCCTATACACAATATGCCGGAACAGTTAAATATGCCACGAATTTCGTATTCGACAATGATTATTGGCGTTTAAGGAATCTTACCTTGGGTTATACATTGCCAAAATCGATTAGCCGCAAAGCATCGATTGAAAACTTCCGCATCTATGTAACCGGAAACAATTTGCTCACATTTGGGCCTGCAGCCAGACGTTATACTGACCCTGAAACAGGTGTTATGGGTAATAGTTATAATGGGAATGCAGATACGGATAATGGTATACAGGGTTCCAGAAGACTTTATATGTGCGGTATTCAAATTACATTATAAACTAAAAAATAAGACTTATGAAAAAAATAAGACTAACATATTGCATCTTATCCCTTGCCCTTATTTGCTTGGTTTTCACAAGATGTAATGACGCACTCACAACAAATCCTTACGTTGAAATTTCCGATTCGGATGTATATGGGAATGTATCTCAGTTAAACAAAGTATTAACGTCTGCTTATAAACAATTATTATTTAATACTCAGGGGACTGACCGTGTGTATGCCGGCCTTCCCGGTCTGCAAATGTATGTGGATTTGGGCGGTTCCGATATCATTTGTCATACCAATATGGGAGGAGATCAATTGACGGCATACCAATATTCCAATTCCAAGACACAGGCCGATGGTCTTGCGAGTCATATTTGGAAAATGTGTTACAATGTGATCAATCTCACTAATATCATTATTAGTAATATTGATGATGCTGCCGGCAATGAAACAGATAAAAGTAATATTAAAGGGCAGGCGTTGGCTATACGGGGTCTCATGTATTTTCATTTAATTCAGAATTATCAGCAAACGTATGTGATTGCCAAAAACAAAAGAGGTGTTATTTTGCGTACTTCTTCTACGGATGATGTCGATAACACAGGATTCTCTACGGTAGAAGAAACATATGCACAAATTGTTTCGGATTTGACTACGGCCAAGTCATTGCTTGCTGATTATAATCCGACGGATAAATGGTTAATTAATTCAGATATCTGCTCCGGTATTTTATCGCGTGTTTATTTGGTAATGCAAAACTGGGACGGTGCTTATACTGAAGCGAAAACAGTGTACGATAATCATAATATTTTGATGACCCGTGAGGAATACCGTTCAGGTTTCGATGATATGATTTCCGGGGATTATGAAGAAGTTGTTTGGGCTATGAAATATACCGATGACAATAATTTGGGGGGTGGTACCCAGTTTAATTTCTGGTATAATCAAGACGAAAGCTATGGTGAAGGTTTTTCGGACGGTCCCATCTATTCATTCATTGCTTTTTTCGCGGATAGCAAATTTGAAGAATTATTTAACGGACAAAAAATGCCGACCAGGAGAAAAGTTCAAAATGGGCTTTCGATAAATATAAACACTATGGTGCTGATGGTGGTAGCGTAATTGGCAGCACGACTCGTCCGGAAGTATGCTTAATGCGTGGTGCGGAGATGTTGCTGATCATGGCGGAAGCTGCGGCTCATCAAGGAAAAGAAGCAGAAGCATTGATACTGCTCAATCGCCTGCAACTGGCACGGAATGCAAATCCCACAACCAACAGCTCCGGGAATGCCCTGTTGGAAGACATTTATGTAGAACGTCGAAAAGAGTTGATCTGTGAAGGTCAATCCGGTTTTTATGATTTAGTTCGATTGCAGAAAAGACTGTTTCGTTATGGTGTTTCTGCTACCAACCCGGGTGGACATTATGTTTGGGGACTTCAATATTTGAATGGTTATAATGCTTCCGATGCACAACCCTCTGCTTATTTGGAGTCGAATGACTATCGTTTCTTTTGCCAAATTCCACAGATGGAGATTTTGAACAATAAAGCAGTATCAGAATCGGATCAAAATCCATGGAGTGGTCAATAGTTGAATAATATAAGAATAAAAAGTTCCGATTTATCACTTTTCGGAGCTTTTTATTTTTGTATGTAAAAGATTAAACCAATTAGGGGATGTTTGATATGAAAAATAAAATATTCACTTTTTTAGGATCAAAATGAGATATTATAGTCAAATAATTTTTTTTCTCTTCTCCCTTTTCATAACCTCGAGATTATCCGCGCAAAACCGATGGATTTTGTCGGATGATGGAGGCATTGAGTGGATTGTAAAGGAGGATATTCCCCATTATGATCATATCGAAATGAGTGGAGAACAGGTTTCCTATGTGTTCCGTTGGGGTGTAAATGAAAACAGAAGTTTATACACAGAGCGTTCCCTGGTTTTTCCAATGCTCCGTACCGTTCCGAATAATACTCATGCCAGCCTTATGCATCGGTTTGCCACAGATATCCCATCCTTGCTGAGTGTGAATGGACTTCCACTCCAAAATGAACGGGTAGAAAAGGTCAAAATAAATGGTATAGTGCATGTGATAAGTTCTTTTTCTATCGGGAAACCAAATATCGGAGGTGCTGTAAAAGCAGAGCCTGAACGGACAATTGAAATGTACAGGACTTTTTTCCCGTCAACGGATAAACCGCTTGCAGGTGAAAAATATGTTTTGAAGAATATCAGCGATCAGGAAGTCATAATCTATATTCCCGATTTTTCCCAGACAATAATGACTTTGCCGGAAAAAGGGAAAGACGGAAGTTATATTCTTATTTGTGAACTGACCGGTTCCGGAACATTCAGGCTGGATCCCCAATCCGAAAAAACGTTTTACGTACAGTTTCAAGCTCACAGACAAAATGAAAAATCGTTGAATGCCGATGTAGAAAAAGAATTGACCGCACGGATGGATTACATCCGTAACGGTATCGATAATGCTTTAGTCCTGGATACACCGGATGAAATCATTAACAGGGAATTTCGTTTTGCAAAAATAAGAGGATCCGAAAGTATTTTTCGCACAAAAGGCGGCCTGATGCATGGTCCGGGTGGAGAATCATATTACGCTGCCATATGGGCAAACGATCAGGCGGAATATATCAATCCGTTCTTTCCTTTTCTGGGATACGACAAGGGAAACGGGTCAGCCCTGAATTCATACAACCATTTTGCCCGTTTTATGAATCCTGAATTCAACCCTATCCCAAGTTCCATTATTGCGGAAGGAAGTGATATCTGGAACGGTGCGGGCGATCGGGGTGATGCGGCAATGATAGCCTACGGCGCATCACGTTATGCATTAGCCCGTGGAGATATACAAGAGGCCAAAGTTCTTTGGCCTTTAATAGAATGGTGCCTTGAATATTGTAAACGTAAACGTAACCGCGAAGGTGTGGTAGAATCGGATACGGACGAATTAGAAGGCCGTTTCCCTGCCGGGAAAGCAAACCTCTCTACATCCTCTCTTTATTACGATGCATTATTATCGGCTTCATCTCTGGGGAAAGAATTAAAGATAAATAAAACCCAGATCATTTCTTATCAAGAAGAGGCTAAGGCACTCAAAAAAGCTATTGAGAACTATTTCGGAGCAGATATAAGTGGATACCCTACGTATCGGTATTATGACGGAAACGATTTGCTGCGTTCATGGATATGTATCCCGTTAACAGTAGGTATAACTGAAAGAGCAAAGGGAACTATCGACGCATTGCTTAGTCCGAAACTATGGAGTGAAAACGGATTGCTTACGCAAGAAGGAAGTTCCACATACTGGGACCGGTCCACTTTATACGCCTTGCGTGGAATCTATCAGGCAGGAGAGAATGATACCGCCACAAAATTCCTGAAACAATATTCCGAGCACCGACTATTGGGGGAGCATGTCCCGTATCCCATTGAAGCATGGCCGGAAGGAAACCAACGGCATCTTTCGGCGGAGAGCGGACTTTATTGTCGAATAATTACGGAAGGATTGTTCGGTATTCGTCCTGTCGGACTCAAAAGTTTCGCGCTTACTCCCCAACTGCCATCTCAATGGGACAAAATGGCTTTAAAAAATATCCGTGCTTTTAATACCTCCTTTGATATAAATATAGAACGAATGGATAAGAAAAAGATAAAAGTGCTGATTACAGATAATAATTCATTAAAAAGGAAAAGTTATATTGTTGAACCGGGAGAAACAATTCAAAAAATTGATCTTACCCAATTTTAATCTTTAGAGGGTTTACTGTTTCAACTATTTCGTTAAGCGAGCGCAGAACAAATTTATTTGCTTTGCCGAGCGCAGAATTGAAAATCGAGGAGCGAAGG
>ENA-UOOI01002546-UOOI01002546.1-fermentation-metagenome-genome-assembly--contig:-NODE-2546-length-15560-cov-2.832570_pt1 | contig 15560 bp, 29 predicted proteins | sample MGYA00245779_ERZ724027 | MGnify/ENA primary metagenome ERZ724027 (study PRJEB28704, sample SAMN03018318) | fermentation metagenome | biome: anthropogenic terrestrial biome; feature: soil; material...
CAAAACCGTTGGTTGTAGGTTCGAGACCTACTACCCCTGCCAGATAAGAAGCCAGTAAATTCAACGTTTACTGGCTTTAAACATATTAATAAGGGTTAATGATTTTTAAGGTGTTGGTTGTCTTTTGGTTGTCCGACCAAAATAAACACTTTGAAAATCATTTTTTTTATAAATATTCTTCAGCTTTTGCAACTTCTTTTCTCTGCATATCTGTATTTACATGCGTATAGGTTTTCAATGTAAATGCAACGTCAGCGTGACCTAATCTCTCACTAATTACTTTTGCATTTACTTCTAATTTTCTTAGAAGTGTTGCATGGGTATGTCTTAAATCATGGAATCTAATAATTGGTATTTCTTCATGATTGGCTAACACCTCTGGAAAGTGTTGAGCCACATAATGTGGATCTATAGGTCTACCATCATCCCAATGAAAAATATACCAGTCATTGTTTTTGATTTCATCCCTTTTAAATTTAACAACTTTATCACTATCTTTTTTATCATTCTTTTTGGGGATATCTTTTTTCTTTAGCAATTTTAAGAATGAAGTTGTGCTGTCAAATAGGGTAACTATCCTGGATGATTTTTTAGTTTTAGGAATTTTTTCTATTAATTTTCCATCCACTCTTTGTAAAGTTTTACTGACATTTAAAGTTTTTTCAAATTGGTCAAAATCGCTCCAATGTAAAGCACATAACTCTCCTTCTCTTAGTCCAGTATGAACTGCTAAATAAATAATTGGGTATAAAAACTCATCTTTTAACAATTCTAAATATGAACTTATATCTTCAGGATTCCAATACTTCATTTCAATTGAATCACTTGCAGGTGGTGTTACTAAATCACAAGGATTTACATATAAAAGTTGCCATTTTTGTGCATGCTTTAAGGATAAATGAAACATTCTATGAATTTTTATTATAGTATTATTGGATAGATTTCTTTCAGCTTTTAGTCCTGAATAAAAATTTTGCACAAGTAATGGATTAAGTTTATTTAATTTATACATTCCTAAATATTTTTTTATATCTTTAGCAAATTCTTTATATCTTTTATATGTGGCTGGCTGACAATTAGCTTTTGGATAAGTTTCAAGCCAATAATCCATATATTCACTTAATGACATTTTTTCATTTGTAATTATGGTACCTTCGTTAAGTTTATTTATAAAAGCTGCAAGAGCTGCTTCACACTCATGTTGACTAGTAAATCCTCTTTTACGCTTATATTTTTTCTTATTGTTTTCATCAACACCTGTATAAACTAAATATCCCCAGGTAACAGAACCATCTTTTTTTATTTCTTTTCTTATTGTCCCTCTCAATTTTATCACCTCCCTTTTTAATTTTTTTTCTTATCGTTTCTTTCAATCTTATCACCTCCATTCAAAGCACATTTTTTACCATGCTGTTCTACTAATAGACAATATTTGATCTGATGCTTGCATTGCATATTTGCTAAAATTTACAGCATCTTTTTCAAATACTTTAATATCCCCAGGATTACCCAAGTGGGAATATATATGCTTTGCCTCATGCCAAATAGTTTCTAACTGTTTTTCATAAGAAATATCTGTATTAATAATCATCAAATATTTATCATTGTGTCCTAAATAAACCATTCCATAGATACTATTAAGTTTACACAACTTAATAGTAACAGTATGATCCTCCTCCAAGCGTCTCATAAAACATGCTAACTCAATTAAATTTTCTTTATCCATTAATCCCCATTCTCTTTCTCAAATCTATCAATCATCTTCATTATTATTTCTCTATCGCTTGGGGAAATTTTTTTCATTTTACTAAACATTATTTTAAACTCATCTTCAAGTTTATCTATTTCGTCGGGCTCTCTATTTTCATCAAAGAGTTCCTGAGTATTTACCTTTAAAGCCAATGCAATTTTATCTAATATTTCTTTTGAAGGATTTAATTTTATATTTTTTTCTATATCGCTTAAATATCCAGCTGACATGTGACATTCTTTTGCCAAGGCATTTATACTCATTTTTCTTGATTCTCTTATTTTTTTAATATTATCACCAATCATTTTAAATTCTCCTCAAATGTTCTCTCTCAAAGAATATTTTAAACCTAAGTGAGTTCTCTGTCAATGAGAATTTATGAAAAATTTAGTTATTCTCTGAGGGAGAAAGATATTTTTGCTAATTAGCCTAATTTATTAATATTTAGACATTGTTCGCCATAAGAGAATATGATACTATACTCTCATAGAGGAAACAAGGAACAAAAAATGGAGGTGTAAAAATGAACAATATAAAATTTTTCAGAAATGAAAAAGCCATGACATTAAGGGTACTTTCTGAAAGGTCAGGAGTTGCTGTTGGGTATATAAGCACTTTAGAAAATGATAATGAAGGTAGTACAAACCCAACTAAAGATGTAATGGTCAGAATATCTAAGGCACTTAGTAAAACAGTCCCAGAAGTTTTCTTTCCTAAAAAAATGGACAAGGTTAGTTAGGAGGTTTTGCAATGTTATCACCAAAACAATTTGCGGAAAAAGCGGGAGTATCTTATCAACAAGTTTTAGATATGTGTAAAAAAGATGAATTTGCAGATGTAGTTCAGACAAAAGGCGGGTATTATAAGATCCCTGAGAAAAATTTGGACAAATACAAAAATAATTATGACTATGTCCCAAAAGAACAATACGAAAAAATTTTAAGGGAAAATGAAAGACTTAAAGCTATATTGTCTCAGACAAAAAAGTTTATTCAAAATTTAGACATACAGTAAGGTAAATAATTTAAATGAAGAGCATGTTCCTAAGGAGGAACAAAATTTGAGGAGGAAAAAAATAATGGAAAAAGACAAATTTATAATCAAACCACAACCAAAAGCAGACAGTTATAAACCAGCATTAATAACATCTACTACACATGACTTATTAACACAGGCTAAAGAAGAAACGGGTGTAAGTATTACTAGATTGATAGAAGAGTGTGTTAAGTTTGCACTTGAAAGGCTAGAAATTGAAGAAGATTAGTTAAATAAAAAATAAATTAAGGAGGTAAAAATGAACAATTTAAGTATTTTAAAAAATCAACAGCTTATACCATTAAAAGAAAACAAAACTGGAGAAGTAGTAATAAGTGGCAGAGATTTACATGAGTTTTTAGAGGTTGAAAGTAAGTATCAAGATTGGATTAAAAGAATGATTGGATATGGCTTTACTGAAAATATTGATTACATTTCAATAATCGAACCTGCTCAAAAAAAAGAAGGTTCAAGAATGGTAACAAGAGATTTAGAAACCCATATTTTAAAGTTAGATATGGCAAAAGAACTTTGTATGATACAGCGTAATGAAAAAGGTAAACAAGCAAGACAATATTTTATAGCTGTAGAAAAAGCATGGAATAGTCCAGAGATGATTATGAAGAGAGCTTTAGAAATAGCAAACAGAAATATTGAAAAATTAAAGCTTGAAAATACTCAACATATTGAACAGCTTCAGGCGCAGAAACCTAAAGTTATATTTGCCGATAGTGTTACAGCTTCAAAAACCTCTATCTTAGTTGGAGAACTTTCAAAAATAATTAAGCAAAATGGGCATGATATTGGACAAAATAGACTATTTCAATGGCTTAGAAGTAATGGATATTTAATAAGCAGAAAAGGAACTGATTATAATATGCCTACTCAAAAATCTATGGAGCTGGGATTATTTGAAATAAAAGAAACATCCATAACTCATAGTGATGGGCATATAAGTATATCTAAAACTCCTAAAGTTACAGGCAAAGGTCAAGTATACTTTGTGAATAAATTTAAGGAAGCAGCTTAATGTAAGGAGGCAAAATACAATGGCATTAAAAATTAAGATTCTTATAGTTATCACTTTTACAGGATATTTAATAACAATTTCCCTTATACAATTAATGAATAAAAGAATAGATAGTATTGAAAAAGCGTTACGAACTTACTTTCAAAAGATTGATTATAAAGAACTTGATTTGCTCTTTAAAGAAAGTCATGCAGGTAAGTATAACCCACCAGATAAAGGTAAAGACAACATTTAACAATCTATATGATGTTTTTTCAGGATCTAGGTTTAGATAATTAAGGATAGCTGCGGGTAAAAATGTTATTGTTCTAATCCAATAAAGAGGGCTAAAAGTTTCAATTATTCTACTTCTAAACACACCTATAGCTGATTGAAACATTCCAAATACTGCTTGTACAATATCTGTTCTTAAAACAAAAATATTATTAAAAACAGAAGCAGACCCTGTACGCACTAACCCATATCCTACAGAATCAACAAGTGGAACTAGGCTATCGGATATACCAGCAGATTTGAAAAGATTCTTAATGGATTCATTGTATGTCCTGAAATATTCATTGGGATTTTTTACCCAATTAGAATATCTATTATAAAGAGCTTTTGCCTTTATATACTGCGAAATATTAAAAAGCAATTTTACTAAAAATATTGTCAATAAGACATATAGTAATTTCAAAATAAACGCCTCCAACTTATAATTCTATTTAATTTTACCATAAATGGCATATAAGAGTATATAAGGATGAGCCAATTAAAAATTAAATAAGGAGATGAGATAAATGAAAGTTTATACAGTTCCACAAGCAGCTGAAATTCTACAGGTGTGTAATGATACCGTTAAAAATGAAATAAAGAGAAATAAGCTAAAGGGAATTAAGGTCGGTACAGAATGGAGAATACCTGAACAAAACTTAGAAGATTATTTGCAGATTATTGCTAATAATTACAAGACTGAGAGAGAAGTAAGATTGGAAAAGGAAAATGAAAGTCTTAAGAATCAGTTAGAAATAAAAACAAAACAACTATTGGCAATTAATGAAATTTTACTAAATGATGAAGGGCGGATGATTTAATTGAAGAGCAAACTATCAAAGTTACTTTTACCATTCATAGATAGGATGGAGAGAGAAAATAGAGCCTTTAAGGAATTAATTAACTCTGATGATATTGAAATTGTTACCCAAAGCGAAATTCATGACATCATAGTTACCAGGGAACCAAAAGGGAGATTTATTGTATTTGAAATAAGCGGATATACCGCAGTTGATAATTCAACATATGATGCCTGGACGGAGCATTTTAATTCCTTAGAAAAGTGTATGGCATGGTTTAAAAATAGGGAAATGGAGTGGGTACAATGACATGTAAAGAGCTTCTAGCAAATAGAATGACTAGATACTTATTTACACAAAAAGGTTTTGATTACTTTGAATGCGGTTATAGATTTTATAAAATTGACAGTTCTAATCCTGGTAAAGCTATTCCAATAGACATAAAAGAAGATGAATTTTTATCTGAATATTACAGTTAGGGGGTGTCAAAGTGCTTAATCTTGATAAAAAAATTGAAGAAAAGAGGGAATCACTGAATACAGCAGTTAACAATTTAGGAGTTATGGACAAACTTACTATAAAACTTTCACAGCAATTAGACAAATTAATAGTAAAAAGAATGGAGAACTCATTGAGTACTGAAGGGAGGTGGACAAGTTGGGTAAAAAGTACGATATAGCTGCATGTCTTACCATAGAGGCAGCAGAGCTATTATATAAACTCAAAATTGTATCTATAGTTACTGACGGGAAAAATGTTCAAATTGAAAAAGAAGAATAATAAAAAAGAGCTGCCGAAGCAGCCAAAATTAAAATCTGTTAAATTCATTCTATTACAGGATGAAAGAAAAATCAATGGAGGTAATTATGAAAGAGTCAATAGCTGGATATATAACCAGCATGATAAACCGCAACATGGCTGAATTAGCTAGAGCAAAAAAATCAACTCCACTCAGGACACAGAAAGTTTGTGACCTAGCAGCATATATTGAAGACTTAAATGATTTGCTTGACTTTGTAGAGGATATTTCAGAGGAAAGTGGACCTATAAATGTGACCATTAACAAAAGTTCTGGTTATGAACAAATCTGTAATGACTATGGAGAAATGCTTAAAACAACATTACCGTTCTTGCCCCAAGGTTTAAGAGATGTGGTTAATAATTTAATTATGGAAAGCGAGGGAATATAAATGAAATCATTAAAAATAAAATCTGATAATTGTACCTTAACAACAAGTACATTTGGAGTGGAAATCAACGGAGAGGATATAAGGGATATAGTAAAAGAAAATTTGCCTAAAGATTTAGAAGATTATAAAAGATATCCAGCTAAAATTTCAATATCCATAGAAATCCTGGGGGATGACATATTAACCGTAGAAACTGAGGGTTATAAATTAAATATTGAAGATGATGAGGATATTGAGGATGAAGAACTAGAAAAAAGAAGTGATCCAGTTGAATAAAATATTTAAAGCATTGATAGAGAGTATCAATGTTCAAATAAAAGTTCTCAATGACAATGATTTAAAGATTTATGACATTGAAAATCCAGAGTACTTTGTTAAAGAGATATGTTATGACGGAGAATGTGACCAAATATTCTTCAAGACAGAGGAGGGACAAAATGAGTGAAACTAAGTTAGTTAAGACACTGAATATCTATCAAAAATTGCAGAAATGCAGAGTAGAGCTTCAGGGCGAAAAGTTAAAAAAGAGCGGTAAAAATCACTATTCTCACTATGATTATTTTGAACTGGGAGACTTCCTCCCGAAGGCAAATGAAATTATGGACAAGTATGGAGTGGCTTCAGTATTTAGATTTACACCGGAAGAAGCCACATTAACAATAATTAATTCTGAAAAGATAGATGAGAAAATAATTTTTACAACACCAGTTACCATTGCACAGCTAAAGGGTTGTTATGCAATACAAAATATTGGAGCAACACAAACATATGCTAGAAGGTACCTATATGTTATGGCTTTTGAGATATCTGAGCCTGATGTATTGGATGATGTAGAGCCTGATGAAAAAGCAATTTATGAATCTAAGCTAATAGATAAAATCAAGGTTGCAACAATTAAAGAAATGATAAAAAAGACAAATTCAAATGAAAAGGCATTCTTGCAATTCTTCAAGGTAAAAAAGGTTGAAGATATAACAAATGGTTTATTTACCAGGGTTATGGATGCTTTAGAAAAAAAGCAAAAGGAAAATGAAGAAAAAGAGAAAAAGTCAAATATTGACTTAGGAATTTAGGAGGATTTTTAAATGTTAGATTTTGAGATACAAAAAGAAGTTTTGCCTGTAATAGCAATTAACTTTGAGGAATTAAAGAAAGCACTTTCTGAGACAATGCAGCAGTATAACGGAATAATTGTAACTGAGGAGAGTTTAAGTGCCTGCAAAGCAGAACAAAAGCAGCTTGCTGGCATAAGAACCAAAATTGATAACTACAGGAAAGAGAAAAAGAAAGAATTATCCAAGCCTATTACAGATTTTGAAAATCAATGTAAAGAATTAATTGCCTTAGTAGAGAAAGCAGAAAAACCAATCAAAGAAGGTATATCAGTATTTGATGATGAAAAGAGGGAAGAGAAGAGACAAAAGGCACTAGAACTCATACAGGAAAGCATACAGGCCCATGGATTAAAGCAAAAGTTTGCAGACAAGCTAACAGTCCTTGATAAATATATGAACCTCTCCGCCTCTGTAAAGAGCGTTAAAGATGACATAGAACAGAGGACATTTTTACTGGTAAACGAGCAGGCAAAAGAGGAAGAAATAATTCAAATCATAAAAACCACAATAGAAAATGTAAATAAAACCATTAAAGCATCAATCCAATATGAGGATTTTAAAAGCCTTGTTGAAAGCGGTTATCCAATACCCAAGATTATAGAGAGAATTAATCAAATGGCAGATAAAATCAGACTTGCAGAAAATCCTCCGGTTGAAGAACCAGAGGAAGAGATACCAGCAGAAGTTGCTACAAATCCTAATACTGAAAAATATGTTCAAGGACCAACAACGGAACCGCCAAAAGGAGAACAACTATATTTTGTAACATTCAAGATTATAGGCAATGTACATCAAACGGCAGCTTTAGGACAGTTTTTAAGAGATAACGGGTATAAATATGAAGTGTTAGGAAAAGGAGCTGTTGAATAGTGAACAGTGGGGACCAGGACAGTAAAATTATTTTTAATGAGTAGGTGAATGTCATGGAAATAATTATTATTAGTTGTAGCGGAAACTATTGGTATAGAGATAAAGTCGGAAAGACATATAAAGTTCTTGGCTTTCAGGGGGGTACTGGACTGCAAGAAATACATTATTAAGTGTGGCAAGTTTTTTAAAGAAATTTTGGCTGGGGATTGTGAGGTAATAAAAAAATGAAAGAGAATTGGTGTGCATTATTTATTGCAACACAGCTAAATGTAACTCCAGAACAAGCTTTTAAATTGTTCTGGAGAGGCAAAAGGAAAAAATCAAATAAGAAGAAGCTTACCGAAAATGAAATACTGGAAATAATTGAACTTAATAAAAGCGGTAAAAAATACAAGGATATTGCTCCTATGTACGGAAAATCAAAAAATTGCATTAACAAAATAGTAAATGATTATAAAAGAAAAACTTCCATTGTGCAGGAGGCTTGATTATGCTAACCGGCGAGAATGAATTTAAGAATCTAATTCGTTCCATCATTTTAAGAGCTGTCGAAGACTATGAGCTGTATAGCCTTAGGACCAATGATGACAAAAATAATATAAAAATGAATGCAAAGCAATACCTTAAAAGTGAAGAATGCAGATATATGTGTGATGTAGTTGGAATTGACTATTTCTCAATCTTAAAGAAAACAAAGTTAGAAAGTTAAGGCGCATTATGAAAATTATACGAAGGAAAGTTGGTGAAAAAATGGAGAAGCCAATAATTGATGTTTGTTGCGGTAGTAAGATGTTTTGGTTTGATAAAGAAAATAAAAATGTAGTTTTTATGGACAATAGGGAACTTGAAGATACGTTATGTGATGGAAGAAAGCTTATTGTTAAACCAGATGTAATTGCAGATTTTAGACAAATTCCTTACAAGGACAATTCTTTTAAACTTGTAGTATTTGATCCACCACATTTGATTAAAGCTGGTGAAAAATCTTGGTTAGCAAAGAAATACGGAGTGCTTGATGAAACATGGCCAAGTGATTTAAAACAAGGATTTAAAGAGTGTATGAGGGTACTTGATAAATTTGGTGTATTGATTTTTAAATGGAATGAGCAACAGATAAAACTAAAACAGATACTTGATGCTATAGGTTACAAGCCATTATTTGGAGACAAAAGAGGAAAAACTCATTGGCTTGTATTTATGAAAACTGCTTAAGAAATAAAAATTTAAAATTGGAGTAATTCTAGATAAAAAGTGTGTACACACCTCCTGACGAGGAGGATAAATAAATGAATGTATTAAGTTTGTTTGATGGTATAAGTTGTGGAAGAGTAGCACTGGAAAGAGCGGGGATTAAAGTTGGTAAGTATTATGCAAGTGAGATAGATAAATATGCAATACAGATAACGCAAAAGAATTATCCTGATACTATACAACTTGGTGATGTGGAAAAGATTGAAGGAAAAAAGCTTAAAGAAATTGACCTTTTAATAGGGGGAAGCCCTTGTCAAGGATTCAGTAAGGCAGGGAAACAATTAAATTTTATTGATCCAAGAAGCAGATTGTTTTTTGAATATGTGAGGATATTGAATGAAGTAAAGCCTAAATATTTTTTACTTGAAAATGTGAGGATGAAAAAGGAATACCAAGATATTATAACTCAATATTTAGGAGTTGAGCCGATTGAAATAAATAGTGCATTGGTATCCGCTCAGAATCGGAAAAGGCTTTACTGGACAAATATACCAGGGATAGAGCAGCCACAGGATAAAAGGATAATGTTGATAGACATAATAGATGATGGACTTGTAGATGTAGATAAGGCATATTGCTTACTTGAATCATACTCAAGAAAATGTGCCACAGATAGCGGTTGGAGAGAGTATATAAAAAAATCAATGGGGCAGTTGATTGTCAAAGAAGCAACTATAAAAGGTTTTACAACGATTATGAAAAACCAGGGTGTTGACCTTACCTTTTTAACCTCAAAGACAAGAAGGGGAAGGAAAATGGAGTTTAAGAGTAATTGCCTGACACATACTAGATTTGATTATTGCTGGTTTAACGGAGAAGATGTGAGGCTGCTATCACCTGTGGAATGTGAAAGATTGCAGACATTACCAGACAACTACACTCAGGGCATATCCGATAAAAAAAGGTATTCAGCATTAGGCAATGGATGGACAGTAGATGTTATAGCACACATATTTACAAGTTTGGCAAAAGAAATTGAACTTAAAGAAGTTATTTAAGTCACATATCAAAGATTATTTAAAAAGGAAGGGCAACAAGAAGCTGATTTCATTCCCATAGTAGTTTGGGGAAAGATAGCAGAGAATTGTGCAAATTACTTAACTAAAGGTAGATTAGCTGGCGTCAGTGGAAGAATCCAAACTAGAAATTATGATGCTAAAGATGGTACAAAAAGATACGTTACTGAGGTAGTGGCTGATGAAGTACAGTTCCTTGAATGGAATAAAAATACAAGCACAAACAATAATGCAGATTCTGACCCACATGACGATATTACACCGGTGGATGATGGAGACATACCGTTTTAAAGGAGGATAAAAATGTTAACTAAACAACAAGAAATAGATGGTAAAAAATGTGAGAAAATGCAAGAGAAAGGCCAAGACATGGATTGCTTAAGTTGTAGCTGTAATGTATGTATTGCTCAAGAAAACAATTTTACCATAAAGGAATTAATAAAAAAGTCTCATGAAAATGCTGTAAACCATGGATTTTGGGAAAATTGGGAACATGTAAAGCAAGAAAGACTTTCTAGACACGCAGAAAGCTATTATAACGCAGTCGGGAATATGTTAATGCTTATAGTTAGTGAACTTGCGGAAGCACAGGAAGGCTTAAGACATAACGATATGAATAACTTCAAGGAAGAGCTTGCAGATGTTGCAATACGATTAGCTGATTTTTGCGGCGGATTGAATATAGACCTTGAAACAGAAATATTAAAGAAAATGCAAAAGAATAAAAATAGACCATATAAGCATGGAAAATCATTTTAAAGGCAGGTACTGATATGCAAGTTCAATATAAGTTTACAGATACAGAAATAAAAAAACTTTTAAAAGAGAATTTTATTATTTTATATGATACCAGGGAACAACAGAATCAACACATATTGGATTACTTTGATAAGAAGAAAATCCAGTATAAAAAACAGAAAATAGATGAAGGTGACTACACTGCAATTATTTCTGCTAGACCGGACATGGGAATACAAAGAGATTTATATTTCAATGTTGCAGTAGAAAGGAAAAATTCCATTGATGAACTTGCTGGGAATCTTGGAGAGAAAAAAGACGATTACAGAGACGATATAAGACTTGAAAGAGAACTTAAAAGAGCAAGGCAGAGAGGCACGATGATTTATCTTGTAGTTGAAGATAAAAATGGTATGGACAATATTGTTAATGGTAAATATAGAAGCCAATACAATCCCAAGGCTTTTGAAGGTAAATTAGCAAGTATAGAAATAAATTATTTAAAAGGGCTTAGATTTGTTGATAAAAAGGATGTTGGAAGAGAAATATTAAAATTACTTTATTATTCAGTTATGGAAGCATTAAAGGAAAAAACTCATGATATTGAGGCAGCTGAACAAATAAATTAAAGGGGTTGAGGTGATGGACTACAAAGACATAAAGGCACATTTTAAAATTAAATCTGACCATGGGGACACATGTAAAGCCATGTGTCCATCTCATCCCGATAAACAAGCTTCATTGAGTATTAAATATGATAAAACCAAAGGTGTAACAATGTTAAAATGTTTTGCAGGTTGTGAAACTGAGGAAATAGTAAGAGCTGCAGGTTTACAAATGACAGATTTATTTGATAAAGAGTTTAATGGAAATAAAAGCTCAGATAATAATATTTCAGCGGTTTATAAATATAAAGATGCAAATGGCAATTTACTATTTGAAAAGGTTAGGTTTGATAAACCTAAAAAGCATTTTACACAAAGAAGATATATTGGTGAAGCTACAATATGGGGATTAGATGAAGGAACCTATTATGAAACATATAGAGGTAGTAATAATTGGAGTAAAAAGAAAAGAGATAATGTAAACATAAGGGAATTTCCTGCTTGCCAGCCAGTATTATATAACCTTCCATGGCTTGTAGAAGCAATTAAAAATGATAAGGAAGTTTATATAGTTGAAGGTGAAAAGGATGCAGATAATCTTATAAAAATGGGATTAGCAGCTACATGTAATTTTGATGGTGCTTCAGCTAGTAATATGAAACCAAAATGGAGAAAAGAGTACAATCAGTATTTTAAAAATGCAAGGGTTGTTATTTTTAATGACAATGATGATCCTGGAATAGCACATGCTGATTACATAGCTTCAGAATTGGCTAAAGTAGCTGAATATGTTAAAAGACCTGAAATACCAGGCTTACTGGAAAAAGAAGATATTTCCGACTGGATTAATGCAGGTCACACGAAAGAAGATATTTTAAACCTAGTGGAAAGTACAGAACATTGGAACCCATCACTACAACCTGAGAATGTAAGTTTAATAAATTTTAATTTTAGTGATGTTGGTAACGCTGAAAGATTAATGGCCATGTACGGAAAAAATATTAGATATAACTCAATAAGAAAACATTGGTTTATATGGTCCGGTAAGCATTGGGAAATTGATAACTCAGGGAATATTGAAAACTTATCGAGGAAGGTAATAAAGAAGCTTCAACAGGAAGGAAAAGCAATCAAAACAGACAATAGCATACCAGAACAACAGCAACTAAAAAATGAAAAACTAAAGGAACAAATTAGCAAGTTTATTTTAAAAAGTGAAGCGGATAACAGAATTAAAGCTATGATAAATCAGACTAAAACACAAAAATCAGTTGTCTTAAATGTTACAGATAAAAACCCGTATTTAATAAATTTTAAAAATGGGACTTTTAATTTAAAAACTGGCAAACTACAGCAACATAATAGAAAAGATTATATAACCAGGCTTATAAATATAAGTTATAATCCTGAGGCTAAATGCCCTAATTGGATTGAGTTTATAAATAAAATATTTATGACCAATACAGAGTTAATTGAGTACATTCAAAAGAGTATTGGTTATTCTCTCACAGGTGATGCAAGTTTACAGTGCTTTTATATATGTCATGGTCAAGGCAGTAACGGTAAAGGTACATTTATGAAAGCAATACAAACCATCCTGGGAGATTATTCAGGGACATTAAAAGGTAACAGCTTAATGGAAAAAATGGGTGATGAAGGAGCCAGGGGAGATCTTGCAAAATTGGAAGGTAAATATTTTGTATGTGTAAATGAGCTGGAGGAAGGAAAGAGTTTTGATGAAGCACTTGTTAAAAGTTTAACCAGTGGAGCGGATGAAGTTTTACCAGTACGTAGGATGTATGAAGAAGAATTTGACCTGCATCCAACCTTTAAAATGTGGATGACCACAAATAAGCTGCCTAAAATAAAAGGCACTGATAATGGAATATGGAGAAGAGTGCGAAAAATCCCTTTTGAATACAATTTTGAAAATGATAAAAACAAGGATGAACATTTCTTTGAAGATAAGCTTGTGCCTGAGATAAGTGGAATCTTAAACTGGGCTGTAGAAGGCTGCTTAAAATGGCAAAAAGAAGGAATGAAGGTTCCTGATATAGTCAAATATGCAATAGATGATTATAAGAATGAAATGGATCCAGTGCAAAGGTTCCTTGATGATGAATGTATCATTAGTGAAACTTGCAAAACTAAAATATCAGAGCTGTATGACTGCTATGAAGATTGGTGTAAAGAGAATAAAGAATATACTCTCAGCAGTATAAAGTTAAGTAAGAAATTAACAGAAAAGGGATTTAAACAAGAACGTAATAAATATTCGAGGTGCTGGTTAGGTATCGGAATAGTAGATTCTGAACATCAATGTGATTTTACTGAGGTATCGGATAATATTTACCCATTTAACAATAAATAGTAAAAGGGTGACAAGAATTATAAAAAGGTGACGAAAAATGACAGGAATTTTTAAAAGCTGTCACCGCTTAAAGCATTGATTTTAATGGCTTTATTCAGTATGGTGACAGAAATGACAAGAATTTTTATAACTAGTGTATATGAAAAATATAAATAATAAGTAAAATAGATATAAATTATATGTATATATATAAACAATAGAGGAAAAGTTGTCATTCTTGTCACCATTAATTATAAACTGAGTATTTTCAATGCTTAAAGAAGGTGACAAGAAAATTAAGCTTAAAAAAAGTTGTCACCCTTTAAATATGGAAATTAAATTTTAAAATTGGAAGTGATGATTTTGAAGTTAAATGCAGTTTTAATGTATGAAAATAGATTATTACAAATAAATCATGACCTGCAGCAAGAGTACTATAAAGGTAAAAGGAAAAGCAAATATAAAATCGCCAAACTGCTAAGTGAAAAAGAAAGACTTGAAAAATTAGTAAGGTAAGGTGGAGGCATGATGAAAGAAACTTATAAAAATTTATTGGAGTTAATAGAAATAAATGAGAACATAAAATATAATTGTGAAAGTAATTTAAGATTAATAGAAAGGTTTTTATTAAAGCAAGGTCCTGGAGGATATAGTAGTGGTACAAGTTATTTAGATGCAGATACTATACATGGAAGCAGAAGTGAGATAGGATATGAGGATTTAAAAAAATTATTAGAAGAGTCTTCAAAACTTAGGAGCATGATAGAACTTCAAAAGAATATCTTACAGGGTGCTTATAAAACTAAAAAGTTAGTTGATGCAAAATTAAAGGATCTTGAAGGAATTGAATATGATGTGGCATATCTTAAGCTGGTTGAAGGATATTCGATACATGAAATAGCATCCAAATTGCATATAAGCGAAAGCTATGCAATGAAGATAAGTGCTAAAATTTAGTGAAGATTTTGTGAAGATTTTAAAAAGAGATATGTGTTATACTTATATTATAAAAAATATGCAAAGCAACAAAAAGGCACTTAGTTAATTCTAGGTGCTTATTTTTATACATAGTGTCAACAGTATTGGAGGTGATTGCATGTTAGATGAAAAACAACTCAAATGTATTGAACTGTTAATGAGAGGTATTCCTATAACGGAAATATCAAAGGAATTAAAAGTAAGTAGACAAACTATTTATAACTGGAAAGAAACAGAAGAGTTTAAGGCTGAGCTAGACAGGGTTGGACAAGAATTATTAAGTTCAGCGATATACAAACTCAAACGTGCAGCACCTGTAGCGGCTGATAAGCTTATAGATTTATTAACTAAAGGTAAGTATGAAAAGACTAAACTAAGTGCAGCCATTGATATACTTGACCGCAACCTTGGTAAAGCTACTACTAAAATAGAAACTACAACAGCAAATGAAGATAATAATAAGGTCAATGATGACATACTAGAACAGGAGTTTAACGAAGTTGATAACAAGGAAGATTAGACGAATGGCTTAACCATGCGTGTTAAGGGGATATAATAAGTTCGCTAAAACAATATTTAG